>OBDM01000419.1_pt1 | contig 17706 bp, 12 predicted proteins | sample 1518281 | NCBI WGS metagenome assembly OBDM01 (sample SAMN01760942, study PRJEB22395) | human gut metagenome | reverse complement strand
GTTCATAACGGCTGAAACTGCGTATATTCTTTGTTGAGTCCTGCCCCAATAGTTTGTTGGGAGCGATGGAAAGTATGGAAAGCAATGAATCCAACTGTCGTTCCCGTTGTCTGGGGTAAGAATAAAGAAACTTCTGGTCGGGCGCATTCTTTTCGGAAGGAATCACTGAAAAAAGCGAATCTATCAGCAAGGTATCTCCGGGAATACCGATGCAACGGCTGATGAAGACTTCCGTCGGTCATCACGGGTTCTGAAAGATTGGCAGGATTGTTGAATACAAGAATATCCTCTTTCTGCACCGGACTGTCCGCCCAGCGATGATACCCCCATAACTTCATGAAAGGAAGCCGCAGACCGTAGCTCCACTTGTTTACAAGAATACGCTCACTTTGGTACAGTGAATTTTCCATGCCGGAAGAGGGGATAAGATAGGAAGTTGCCACACAACCCCGAAGCAGCACCACGACGAGTGCCACTCCAACTATTGTGATTGCTATCTTACACCCTTTTTTCATTTAATGCCGTCCACCCACTTGAATATCCGGTTCCAGCGTATCTTACCGTCAAACCAGCCCCGGTCTTTGTCCAGTGACAGCCATACTACAATCGGTTTTCCTACGACATGGTCTTCCGGCACAAAGCCCCAGTAACGGGAGTCGGCGGACTTGTCGCGGTTGTCGCCCATCATCCAGTAGTAGTCCATATTGAAGGTATAGGAGTCGGTCTTTTCACCGTTGATGTAGATGCCGTCTTCCTTGACTTCCAGTTTGTTGCCTTCGTAAGCAACGATGCAGCGTTCGTAGATGGGAAGGTTGTCCTCGGTCAGCTTGATGGTGGCGCCTTTGGCAGGAATCCATATCGGGCCGTAGTTGTTGCGGTCCCATTTGGTGTAAAGGTTCAGCGGATACATCTGTCCCGAGAACTCTCCCGGCTCGATGATAATCTTGCTGATGAGTTTCTTGTTGCCCGTAAGGGTCTTGTACATCTTTTTGGTGAGCGGAAGATGATAGACCGGTGCCAGCCTGCCCTGGGCATCCCGGCGGTCCAGTCCCATTTCAATCAGATTCTCTTCCCAGCCCAGACCGTCGGTCATCAGTGTCTGGTCCTCTTTGCTGATGCCCAGTTCACGGAACATATCATCGGTGATATAAGGACCTGTAGTCTGTACAAAGTAGTTGAACTGCATTTCTGCAGGGTTCTCGATGGCTTTGCCGTCGATGTATACTTGTCCTTTCTTGATTTGCAATGTATCGCCGGGCAGGCCTACGCAACGTTTTACATAGTTTTCACGACGGTCAACGGGGCGTATGACAATGTCACCGTACATTCTCGGATTGGAACGGATGAGGTTACGTCCGGCATTGTAGTCCAAATCATAGACGGTACTTTGTTGTTTGCGTGTCAAACTGTCCATATTCACTTTGTTGGGATACACGCGTTTTCCTTCTTCATAAGCAAGGGTATAGAAGTCTGTCTGCTGGAAATTGGTGGCTACCGTGTCGCCTGCCGGGAAGTTGAACACCACAATATCGTTCAGTTTCACTTTGCCGAAGCCCGGCACACGTTTGTATTCCCATTGGGGCCATTCGATGTACGATTTAGTGTTGAACACCGGCAGCGTATGTTGTGCTAACGGCATGGAAAGCGGCGTATTCGGTACGCGCGGGCCATAGCTCATCTTGCTGACATAAAGGAAATCGCCTACCAACAAGGATTTCTCCAGTGAGGAAGACGGTATCTGGTAATTCTGGAACACATAGATATTTACGAAGTAGACGGCTACCAGCGCAAATACGATGGCATCCACCCAACTCATGATGCTGCGTACGGCAGGATTCTCCGATTTCTTCCAGAACCCCCAGGGTATCTTCTTACTGATGTAGATGTCAAAAATGAAGGGTAGTACAATCAGTCCCAGCCAGCTTTTTACCCAAACCAGAAAGGCAAGGTAGAGCAGGGTGACTATACTGAATTTAATCCATTGGGTGCGTGTTGCTTTTCTCATGATGTTTTAGTCTTTTAAAAATGGAAACAAGTCACTCATTCCCAAAGCACCTTCGTGCTTGGCGGTATATTCGGCAGCAAGGACAGCTCCCAAGGCAAATCCCCTGCGATTCTTGGCATCGTGGGTGATAGTGATGCTGTCGGCTTCGGAGTCGTAGCGGATGCTGTGGATGCCCGGTACTTCTCCTTCGCGGATAGAACTTATGGGTAGCTCATTGGCTGCACATTCCGTAGAGCCCGAAACGGTTCCGTCGGGAGCCTGGAAAGTTCCTTCTATCCATTTGTCCTTACGGTCGAGATTCTCCAGAATACCTTCGGCAAGCGTGATGGCCGTTCCGCTCGGAGCGTCCATCTTGTGGATGTGGTGCGTTTCGCTCATTGTCACATCATAGGCAGGGAATTGGTTCATTATCTTTGCGAGGTACTTGTTGACGGCAGAGAATATGCTTACTCCCAGACTGAAGTTGGACGACCAGAACAGTGTCTTGCCGCCTTCGGTACAAAGTCTCTTCACTTCGTCTCCATGTTCCGCCATCCAGCCCGTACTGCCGGATACCAGTTTGACCCCGGCGCGGAATGCCTTCATATAGTTATTGTATGCAACCATGGGGTTGGTGAACTCTATGGCAACGTCGGCGCTCTTGAAGGCTGCCGATTCAAAGTCTTCCTGATTGTCGACATCGATGATGCTTACAATTTCGTGTCCGCGGCCAAGGGCTATTTTCTCGATTTCCTTGCCCATTTTTCCGTAGCCGATTAATGCGATTTTCATTGTTTCTATCTGTTTTTATTTAGTTTATCAACAAACTATAGGTCGCAAAGATAATCTTTTTCTTACATTTGTGCTCAACATTAACGTCTTGTTAACATGGAACAACTACTGCATTATGTTTGGAAGCACAAAATATTTCCTTTGTCATTGCTCCAGACAACCTCCGGCCGGCCGGTAGAAGTGATAGATCCCGGTTTGCCGAACATGAATGCAGGCCCCGATTTTTTTAATGCCAAACTGAAAATAGACGGTACGCTCTGGGTGGGCAACGTCGAAGTGCATACGCAGGCATCAGACTGGCTGCTCCATAGGCACGACCGTGACAAGGCGTATGATACCGTCATCCTGCACGTGGTGGGCGAATCGAATTGTGATGTGTACCGCACGAACGGTGAGCTGGTTCCCCAGATGGTGCTCACTTGCCCCGACACTGTCCGCTTGCGCTATGAAGAGCTTCGGCAGACAGAGATTTATCCTCCCTGCTATTCCATCCTTGCCTCCCTCCCAAAGCTGACCGTCCATTCCTGGCTGTCCGCTTTGCAGGTAGAGCGTTTTGAGCAGAAAGCATGCGTCATATCCCAGCGGCTCGAACGCTGCAATCATCATTGGGAAGATGTTTTCTTCATTACTCTTGCTCGTAACTTCGGCTTCGGGCTGAATGGGGATGCTTTCGAGGCATGGGCAAACCGCCTTCCATTCCGCGCCGTAGACAAGCATCGGGACAGTCTGTTTCAAGTGGAGGCTTTCTTCCTGGGGCAGGCAGGCCTGCTGGAGGAGGTCTCGGCAGAGGCAGATGATTATTATTTGATACTTCAGAAAGAGTTCCGCTACCTGCAACACAAGTTCGAGCTGCCAGCTCCCATGTCTGTTGAGCAGTGGCGGTTTCTGCGTCTTCGTCCCGATAACTTTCCACATGTACGCCTCGCCCAGCTTGCCTGTCTGTATCACAAGGAGCAGTCGCTCTTCTCGCGTGTTATGGAGGCTGAAACGCTGGAGGCGGTGAAGAAGATACTGGCTGCCAAGACTTCCGCGTATTGGGAGGAGCACTTCAATTTCAGAAAGGTTTCACCCCGGAGGGAAAAGCGGGTAGGGGACGGTGCCTTGAATCTGATTGCCATCAATACGGTCATCCCGTTTCTTTATGCTTATGGCCTGCACAAGGCCGATGACGTTTTGTGTGACCGTGCCACCCGTTTCCTTGAATCCTTGAAGGCCGAAAACAATCACGTAACCCGACTTTGGGATGGTGCCGGTTTGCCGGTATCTACCGCTGCCGATTCGCAGGCTCTGCTTCAACTTCAAAAGGAATATTGTGACAAGAAAGACTGCTTGCGTTGCCGGTTTGGTTATGAGTATCTGAAACATAGATGATAATAATTATCGCCCCATAGCCTTAGCATTTTATTACTTTTATATTATCTTTGCGCATTGAAAAATAATCCGAGTATATGAAGGCTATCCGCTTTGTTTTTTGTCTGTTTGCGGCACTCATGCTGACGACTCTCAATGGTCTGGCTGCCGAAGAGGAGGATTTCAAGACATTTCTCCAGAAATTCACGTCCAGTGCTTCATTCCAGTATTCCCGAATCAAGTTTCCTTTGAAGTCTCCCATCGCCCTCTTGAAGGATGACGGTGAGACAGAACAGACTTTTCCCTTCACCCGCGAGAAGTGGGCATTGCTGGACGAAGAAACGTTGAAGGAAGGACGTACTACCGAAGAGGAGGGAGGTACCTATATCTCTCACTTCACTGTCAATGAACCTGCCCATAAAGAGTTTGAAGCAGGCTATGATGAATCAGAACCTTCCCTTCGTGTGGTCTTTGAACTGACAGACGGCAAGTGGTATGTCACCGACTGCTATAACGACTGGTACAACTTCGATCTCCCTATCAATGAACTGGAAGAAACTATTCAGGCGGTACAAGAGGAAAACAAGGCTTTCGAAGAACTTCATCCTTGATGAAGTGGGGGCAGAAATCCGCCTCAATCATTATTTTATCCTTCTTCTGTACGATTTATGCCCCCCTTTTTCCAAAAAGAGGGGTTTCTTTGTACCGTACTAATACATTGAAATATGCGGTTACAACTTCTTTTGATGCAACTTCTCTTATGTGTCCTCCCCGGTATGGAGATGGGCGCTTCCTGCCGGCTTACCGCCTGGGTCGTGGAGGATTCTTCCGGAAAAGTGGAAATTACATGTATCGGCGATACGATGGATATTGTATCTCCGGACGGGCTGTCCCTTTGGTATAAGGAACGGTTGACGGGAAACTATGAGATTACCTACCGGGTACAAGTGGTGGTTGAGAATGGTAGCTACGACCGTCTCAGCGACTTGAATTGTTTTTGGGGGGCCGATGACCCCCGGCATCCGGATGACTTCTTTGCCCGCAGTGCATGGCGCAACGGCGAGTTCAAGAATTACAATACGCTGGACCTTTACTATGTGGGCTACGGCGGTAATGATAATGGAACTACGCGTTTCCGTGAATACCATGGAGAGTATTATGGAGTGGACGATGCAAAGATTAAACCCATCTTGAAAGAGTATACCGATGCCGCCCACCTTTTGAAGCCCAACCATTGGTATGAAGTTAAAATCCGTGTGGAGAATGGAGCCACCACTTATGCCATGGATGGTGAAGAGCTTTTCAGCTTACCGGTTGCCGATGGCAAAGGAGACGGCTATTTCGCCTTACGGTTGTGGCAGAACCACGTACGTTTTGCAGATTTCCAAGTAGCAAATATCGATAACCTTAAATAAACAGACATGATGCAATTCAGTAAATGGAAAATAGGAGCGGTAGCGCTCGTTTGCATGTTGCTGCCGGGCAGTGTACATGCACAAATCGTGAAGAATGAGCGCTTGCTTTCTTTTGAGGAGAAGCAGGTTCCGGCGTTTGTCACTACGGCAGCTGGTTCGCAGTTGGGCATTAGCGACGAACATTATAGGGATGGCGACCACAGTTTGAGCTGGACTTTCGAGCCGGGTGCCGCACTGTCTATCAAAAAAGACTTGAAGTTTGAGAAGAAAGACCCGACGGGGAAAGACACCTATCTTTCGGCTTTCATCGTATGGGTGTACAATGAGCAGGCCCAGGACAAGCAGATTCGGTTCGAGTTCCTGAAGGATGGCAAGGTATGCACCTCTTTTCCTTTTGGCATCAACTTCACCGGTTGGCGCGGAGCATGGGTATGTTATGAACGCGATATGCAAGGCACCCCGGAAGAAGGGATGGACGAAATCCGCATTGTAGCCCCCGACGTGAAAGGGAAACTCTTTTTCGACCATCTGATTACTGCCAGCAAGGTAGATGCCCGCCAGCAGACTGCCGACTTGCAGGTACCGTTTGTAAATAAGGGAACCACCAACCACTGGCTGGTTATCTACGAACACTCCTTGTGGAAACCGGACATCCCTCTGACAGACGTGACCGAGGCGCAGAAGCAGGATATACGGATTATGGAGAAGCGTTTCCGCGGCATGCTCTACACACCTTCCGCGCTTTCGGACAAGGAGATGCAGTCCATCCGTGAGAAGTATGATTTTTATCGGATTACCTACAAGAACGGCAAGGTAGCAGGACGTCCTATCTATTTCGTACGTCACTCCGAGGCATACGAACGTATGGTACCCGATTGGGACAAAGATATGTTCTCCAGACTGGGGATAGAGATAAGCGACTATTTCAACCTGATGAAACGCGTCGCCATCGCCTACAACAATGCGGAGGATGCGGCGCTGAAACACGAGTTGAAGCAGAAATTCATCGCCATGTACGATAACGCCACCGACCAGGGTATTGCCTATGGCAGTTGCTGGGGGAATATCCACCATTACGGATATAGTATGCGCGGTCTGTTTGTGGCTTATTTCTTGATGAAGGACGTGTTGCGTGAGGCAGGTAAGCTGGAAGAGGCGGTACGTACGCTCAACTGGTATGCCATCACCAATGAGGTATATCCCGAACCTGCCGTCAACGGTATTGATATAGATACGTTCAACACCAAGTTGCAAGGCCGCATAGCCAGCATTCTGATTATGGAGGATACCCCGGAGAAACTGCAATACCTGCGTTCCTTCTCCCGTTGGCTGGACAAAGGCTGCCTTCCTGCGCCGGGACTGGCCGGTTCTTTCAAGCCGGACGGTGCTTGCTTCCATCATTGCAACAATTATCCTGCCTATGCAGTGGGCGGTCTGGACGGTGCCACTAATATGATTTACTTGCTGAGTGGTACCGAGTTCCGTCTGTCCGAGCAGGCACACGAGACGGTGAAGAAAGTGCTTCTCACCATGCGTTTCTATTGCAATCTGAAGCAATGGTCGCTTTCCATGTCCGGACGCCATCCCAACGGGGGAGGAAGCCTGATACCTATCCAATATGCCACGATGGCCATTGCCGGTACGCCGGATGGCAAGCTGAAATATGACCCCGAAATGGCGGCTGCCTATCTGCGCCTGGTTGCCTATACAGAAGCTCCGGACAAGAATGCGCCCGACTATCTGCCGAAGGCTTCTACCCGCCACGAATTGGAGATGAAGAAGTTGCTCGAAGCCCAAGGCTTCCGTCCGGAACCCGACCCGCAAGGCAATCTGGCTTTGGGTTACGGTTGTGTATCCGTACAGCGTCGTAACAACTGGGCTGCCGTAGTACGCGGACATTCCCGTTATCTCTGGGCTGCCGAGCACTATCTCCCCGCCAACTTCTATGGCCGTTATCTGGCACATGGCAGCATGCAGATTCTTACCGGAAAACCCGATGAAATGGTTACTTTTGCCACCAGTGGCTGGCAGGAATCCGGTTTCGACTGGAATCGTATTCCGGGTGTCACGAGCATTCATCTGCCTTTCGACCAGTTGCGTGCCCGGGTATTGAATGTCGATACCTTCTCCGGTATGGAGGAGATGCTCTATTCCGATGAGGCTTTTGCCGGCGGTTTGTCCCAGGCACATCTGAACGGTAACTTCGGTATGGTGCTGCATGAACATGATAAGTATAACGGTTCTCACCGTGCCCGCAAGTCGTTCCATTTCTTCGACGGCACCATTGTATGCCTCGGTACGGACATCGAAAACCTGAATACCGAATATCCCACGGAAACCACCGTGTTCCAGCTTGCCGCCATTACTCCCGAAACCCGCCGGTACTGGGAGTCCTATCAGAGTGATGGACAGACTTATATAGACCCCAATGGCGTAGGTTATTACATTTCCAAAGCTTCCCGTCCTGCTGCCCGATATGAGAAGAACTTCCCGCAAGTGACCGTAGGCGAACGTAGCACCAAACCTACTTCCGGTGACTGGGTGTCCTTGACATTGCAGCATGGCAAAGCTCCGAAAGGCGCTTCCTACGAATATGCAGTGCTGCCCCATACGGATGCCGTCGCTTTGAAGGCATTCGCCAAGAAACCCACTTACAAGATTCTCCAGCAAGACCGTAACGCCCACATTGTGCGCTCTCCGGCGGACGGTCTTACTTCTTACGTCTTGTTTGAGACTCCGCAGGCTCTGCCCGACGGCGGATTGTTGCAGAAAGCCGATACATCGTGCCTTGTCATGATACGCGAATATAAGGACAAGCTTCTGCTGACTGTTTCCCAACCCGACCTGGCCTTGTATCGTGGTCCGAGTGATGAGGCTTTCGATAAAGACGGAAAACGTATTGAGCGCAGTATCTATTCACGCCCGTGGACTGACAATGAGAGTCAGGAGATTCCCGTAACCGTTACTTTGAAGGGACAGTGGAAGGTTGCCGAGACGCCCTATTGCAAGGTGTTGTCGGCAGACAAGAATCAGACTGTGCTGCGCTTTACTTGCCGGGATGCTGCAAGCTTAGAGGTAGAGCTAAAGAGGTAGGGAGAGTATAGGTTAGACATTGATACTGAATACCCACAACACCCGGATGTTTTACCCCATAACATCCGGGTGTTGTGCTATAAAACATGGGGATGTTTTGGGGTAATATATCCCCATGTTTTGGGTGAATACATCCGGGTGTTGTGGGTATTCGGTATAGGAGTCTTAGCCTTTCTCTCCTATAGAGAAAGATACTGGAAACGGTTGTTTAATATGTTCCGAGCAGATTGCTTACTGCTGACTGATAGTTTGCCAGTTTGCTGGTCTTATGAATGGTCTTTCTCGCTTTGCGGTCTCCGTCCGGCAATAGGTACTCCCAGAAACTTTTCATTTTCATTAATAACTGTGCCTCACCGCCTTGCAGTAGCTCTTGATAGGCGTTGAAGACCTCGGTGTGTAGTTGTCCCACTTTTTTCGCCATTTCATCGGAAGAAATCGGGGTTCCTTGCTTGTATTCCAGCGCCAGGGCAGGATTGGCGAGTAGCCCGCGGCCGATGACGATACCTGCCAATCGGGGGAACCGTGTGGTGATAGAACGGATATCGTTCGCGGTATGCAGGTCTCCGTTGTAGAACAGAGGGTGGGTGCACTCTTTGTAGAAAGCTTCAAATCCCTCCAGGTCTACCTCTCCTTTGTATTGTTGCTTGCCCAGACGCGGGTGCAGGATGATGTGTGCGAGGGGGAGTTCGTTGAACAGCGGTAGCAGGGCAAGACACTCCTCCGCCTGCTCCCAACCCAGACGCAGCTTCACGGAGAAACGGATGTCGGGATGCCGGTCGATGGCTTCGGAGAGCAGCGCCTTCACTTCTTCGGGATAGGGCAGCATGCCGGAGCCATTGTGGCGCCGGGCCAGCATCGGAAAAGGACAACCCAAATTGATGTCCGTTTCCCGGTATCCTTTTTCGATGAAAAGGGACATTATGTGCTCCAGCTTGTCCGTATCCGGAGCAATGAGCTGGGGGATGAGGTGCAGGTCCGGGTTGTGGTCCGGCTCAATGTCACGGGCATCTTTCCGCCGGATTTCTCCGTGCTCCATGCGTACGAAAGGAGAGTAATAGGTCTCTATGCCGCCGAAAATGCGTGCATGCGCCCGCCGGTAGACGGCATCGGTATAGCCTTGCAGCGGGGCGAAGTGGATGGGTAATATGTTCTCGTTCATGGCTGCAAAGATACACATTTTTACTTCCGGTCTTTGATGGGAATCACCATATTCCAAGAACGGGATGCATTTTCGAACCCTCCGGGCCCGTCCATCGTGGCAAAGAAGATGTAGGCAGGCTTTCCGTCCTCGAAGAGGATGAAGGGGCGTTCCAGTTGCCCTTGCTTCTCCACGCTGCCGTCTTCCCATTCCACGGTGAGCGAGTAGGCTTTCGGGTCTTTATCTACAGTCCATTGGATGCCGTCTTTGGAATGTGCCATGACGCCTCCGCCCCGTTCGCCGGTAAACTTGGCTACATGGTCTTTGAAGATGGCATGATAGCCGTCTGCATCTTTCCAGAGGAAAGGGTCTTCCGCTTCGCCCTGACCGTCTACTTCAAAGATGGGATAGTCATTGTTCAGCACCCGATAAGGACCTTCTATGGTAGGGGCATAAGCCATTCCGAGGCTCATGGCCGAGTGCAGGTAACCGTTCGTGTAATGTCGTCCCTTGAATATCATCATCACCGAACCGTCTTCTTGAATGATAGGAGAGGGGTTTGAGGTCAGAAAACTGTAGAAAGTATTGGGCTTGGTCTTCAAGATGGGCTCGTCCAGGCGTTTCCACGGACCGTAGGGCGAGTCGGCAACGGCCAGTCCCACACGTTTGTTGGCACGGGCAACGGTACACCAGGGGCTTTCCAGGGTGAGTTGTTCGTAAGTAGGGTCGGCAAAGGGGTGGGTGGAACCCATATAGATAAGGTAGTATTTTCCGTTCTGTCTCAAAATGCGTGGATTGTGTGTGGAGCGTCCGTCCCAGTATTGCGCGCCACGGGCAGGGAGGGCCACTTCGCTGAACCGGTAAGGTCCTTGCGGTACCTCGGATACGGCATGTACAATCTCCGAGGCTACCATCCATCCCGGATGGAACGGCAAGCTCTTGGGAAAGCGGGAAACGAACATATGGTACTTGCCGTCATCTCCTTTCACTACCGAACTTCCCCAGGCCCAATAGCCTTCGCACTCGAAAGCTGGTGTACGTGGAGCTTTGTCCAAGTGATGAAACAGTGGGTTTTCCGACTTCTGTTTCAGTTCTACCAGATTGTCCAGCTTCTGGGCAGAAGACGTTATAGCTATGAAAGCGGCAAAGAGAAAAAGCAGATGATGTCTTTTCATGGGGAATGTTGTTAATAAGGTTATTATGATGAAACAAAGATAACCAATCTTTTTATGCCTGCTGCCGCACTCAGCCAGTTCCGTACGAAAACTGCATCTGTTTTGTATGATTGCCGTCATTTCTTCCCTCTGCCTTTCATTATATTTGCTGAAAATATAATCGGACATTATACAATAACCAATACGATTCTAATATGCAGAGAAACCTTATTCTGACCATTCTCGGCCTTTGCTTGGCCGCACCTGCTTTTCCGCAGGAGAAGGAAACGCAGTTTGCTTTCAATAATTATCACCGTTACTACAACGAAGCCCGGCAGCGGGGAGATGCAGAGAAGGAGAAGTCCATCGAGGCTTTCCGCGCTTCCTTTGCGCAGCATCCTTACCGTTATCATTCCCTGGACACCCGGTTGAGTGCGCAGGAGTGCCTGGCACAACTCACTGCCGACGGTATCTTTTCTGGTTTAAGGGAGCAGGAAGAGCAATTCCGCAAAGAGAATGCCTTTCAGAAGCCTTACTCCAACCCGCAGGCCGAAATAGGCTTGTTCGTGGCGGATGCCTTCAACCGTATCTGGAAAGTAGCGGATGCCTATCGTAAAGGTGAACTGACAGAAGAGCAGGCCTTGTCCGGTAAAGTGCTGAAGGCAATCTTGCATTACGGCGGTATCGAGGCAGGACGTCCCAATGACGGTCCCCGTTTCCATGCATCTTGCTTTGCCATACCTACGGCAGCGGTCAATACTTATTTCTGCTATCTGAAACAGATGGATGATGCGGAAGGCGGGAAAGGCGGCACATTGCTGCAAGAGGCATGTGATATGTTGAAAACCATTGCCTTACAAGCCTGGACCCAACCTCTCCGCCACGACGAAACCGATGGGAATGTAGTTTCCATTTCCCGTTTCCGCAACCATGTGTGGTGGGTGGGCGGCAATGCATTGGCCTATCGTTCCCTATTGCCCGTGGCCGCCATGTACCGTTCCATTCCTATGATAGACTTGCTGGCGGAAGTTTGCCAGCGCGGTATCAGTATGACCTCCCAAACTACGTATTCCGATGCTTTTTGGACTGAGGGATTCACTGCCGACGGGGCAGGTTGGGGACATGGAAAGCAATGCCTGATTTGGGGCTATCCCATTGACGGGACTTCCAATGCACTTAAAATGCTGAATATGCTGAAAGGCTCTCCCTGGGCCAAGAATCTGGGCCGGGATAATGTGCAGGCACTTCTTAATTTCCTGCGTGGTGGTGCCTGGTATTATTATAAGGGATATCGCCTTCCTTGCCTGGACCGTGGCTCGTATGTATATAATCCCACAGAGCTTTCCATCCCTTATGCCGGAATGCTGGATAACCTTATCGGCAACTGGATGGACTCTTTCACCCCCGAAGAGCAGCGGGAACTGTTGCAATTGCAGCAAGAGGTGAAGAAGAATCGCATCATGATGGAGGAGTATGCTCCGGGCATCTATTCCGGTACCCGTTGGTTCTTCAACAACGACGACTTGATAAAGAAGACCCCCGACTATCATATCACGATTAATATGGCCTCTGTCCGTTGTGACGGACTGGAGAGTGCCGCCAGTTTTGCTGATGCCTACAATTTCTATCCGACGGATGGAATGACGTTGTTCCAGCGCAGCGGCGATGAGTATTTCCGGATTATGGGCGGTTGGGATGTCACCGCTTCCCCGGGTGTGACTGCACGCGAAGGCATGGACAAACTGGTTCCCGTAGAGAATTGGCGTGGTTATTGCAGCAGGAGTAATTTTGCTGCCGGTGCTACGGATGGCGGGAGTAATGCCGTTGCAGGATATATCTTCGAAAAGATGAACGCTTCTGCGAAAGAGGGTGTGAACGACAAGGGGAACAGTGAGGGTTTGAACGAGGTTCTTTATGGCTTCAAGGCATATAAGTCTTATTTCATTCTGGGAGATTACATGGTAGCTTTGGGTGCGGGCGTAACCAATAAGCGTCCTGAACTGGATGGGGAGATTCGCACCACCATCGACCAGACGGCTTGGACGGATGAAGTTTTCTCGATGAAAAGGGGAAAAATGGAGCTTGTCGCTTCCGGCACTCACTCGCTTTTGTCGGCAGATGGTACTCCCCTCTGGCTGGTGCAGAAAGGTAAGTTTGCCTATCGGATACTTCCTGAGTATACCCGTGAAGCATTTGTTACTTGCGAGACTCGTCCCACAGATTGGGTGAAGCGGAACAAGGTGAATGAAAAGAAACAAGGCTTGCCCTCAGAAGCCAGAATCCTCCGTCTGTGGGCAAATCATGGACAGCGTCCGGTTGATGATACCTATGGCTATGTGGTTTATGCAGGCCGGCAGATACCGTCGGATGAACTGCCGTTCCGGGTATTGCAGAACGATACCCTGGTGCAGGCGGTCTGCTCTATGGATGGAAAGGTGGTGGAAGCTGTCTTGTATCCCGGCAATAAAGGTTTGCAGGCAGAAGGTTTGTCTCTTTCCGCTTCTGCCCCGTGTGCGGTGCTGATAAGGGAAGAAGCAGGGGAGATTGTGGTTTCTGTCACCGATGCTTGCATGAATGCGGCTCTGAAAGGGATTCGGATTGTTCTCAATGGAAGGGAAATCAAAGTACCTATGCCGCAGGGGATGCTTTGTGGAAAACCGGCGGTAATACGTGTGGATAGAATGACAAATCAATGATATAGATTATGAAAAAGATTCTTTTATTAATTATTTTCTGGGCTTGCATCGGTGTACTGCAAGCACAAGAACACTTTTCTGCTGCCAGTTTTTATCCGGTGCCCAATTCCGGCCGCGAGGTATTGGACTTTAATCCCGGATGGCGTTTTCATCGGGGGGATATTCCTTTAAAAGCTGATCCTTTGCAACTGGATGACAGCAAGTGGGAGCTGGTAAACCTACCGCATACCGTACAGCTGGTTCCTTCCGAGGCGAGCGGTTCTCGCAATTATCAGGGGCCGGCCTGGTATTCCAAGCGTTTCACTGTCGATACTCGGTATCAAGGTAAGCGGTTGTCCCTCTATTTTGAGGCGGTTATGGGTAAAAGCAGCTTTTATATCAATGGTTACAAGGTAAAGGAGCACTTCGGTGGTTTTCTCCCGGTGAGTATAGATTTGACTGCTGTTGGTGTGCGTCCAGGTGATGAGGTAACCGTTGCCGTATGTGCTGATAACAGTGATGACCCTTCTTTCCCGCCGGGGCGCAAACAGTATACGATGGATTTTTGTGTATTTGGTGGCATCTACCGTGATTGTTATCTTATCTGTACCGGTGACGTGCATGTAAGCGATGCCAATGAGGCTGGCCAGGTGGCTGGGGGAGGCGTGTTTGTCAGCTATGAGGATGTGTCGGACCAAAAGGCTCGGGTGAATGTCAAGACTCATATCGTCAATGATAGAGAGAGTGGTTGCCGGGTGGTAGTGGAGTCAACCCTGCTGGATGCTGTTGGCAAGCAGGTGGCCAGTACAAGGAAAAGTCTCAGCTTGTCTGCCGGAAGTGATGGACACGTCATGCAGCAGCTCACTGTCAGAAATCCGTCTTTGTGGCATCCCGATACTCCGAATCTGTATCGGCTCCGCACCTCTGTCTATCTTAACGGCAAGCTGTGCGACGCTGTTGTTTCCCGTATCGGTATCCGAAGCATTGAGTTTCGCGGTGCCGACGGTCTCTATATCAACGGTAAGCCGTTCGGAGACAAGCTGATGGGGGTAAACCGCCATCAGGACTATGCTTATATCGGGAATGCCGTACCCAACAACCTGCATTGGCTGGACGTGAAGAAAATGCGTGATGCTGGTTTCCGGATTATACGCTCGGCACACTATCCCCAAGACCCTGCATTTATGGATGCCTGCGATGAACTGGGCATGTTCATTATTGTAGCCACTCCCGGCTGGCAGTACTGGAATCCGGAACCGGTGTTTGAAGAACGTATCCTTTCCGACATCCGTAATATGGTCCGTCGAGACCGTAATCATCCGTCTGTCCTTCTGTGGGAACCGGTACTTAATGAGACGGCTTTTCCGGAGTCTTTCGCACAGAATGCCTATCGGGCTACTCATGAAGAGTATCCGGCTCCGGGTTGCTATGCTGCCATTGATGACAAGAGCAAAGGAGCAATGGGATATGATGTAGTTTATACAGCCCCCAAGAACGAGGCGTTTTACCGGAATGCAGGCAAATCCTGCTTTACCCGGGAGTATGGTGACTGTGTGGATGACTGGAATTCCCACAATTCTTACAGCCGTGTGGCACGTGAATGGGGTGAAGAGCCACAGATTCGCCAGGCCCAGCACTATGCCCGCAAGGATTATGGCGGCTCTCTTACGGTTGATCAGTTCTACAAATCTCCTCGGGGGCATATAGGAGGTGCCTTGTGGCATTCGTTTGACCACCAGCGTGGTTATCATCCTGACCCTTTCTGGGGAGGACTGATGGATATGTTCCGTCAGCCAAAGTATTCCTATTACATGATGATGAGCCAGCGTGATCCGCACCTGCACTTGGAGCAGGCTGATAGTGGGCCGATGGTGTATATAGCTAATGCCATGACTCCTTTTTCCCCCGAGGATATAGTGGTTTATACCAACTGTGATAGTGTACGTGTCATTGTGAACGAAAAAGACACCCTTGTGCAAGTGCCGTTGCTGGAGGAGAAGGGGATTCGTCATCCTCCCGTTGTTTTTAAGGGTGCTTATAGCTTTGTGGATGTCCGGGCACTTCATCGGGCCGGGAAACCGGAACAATGTAGTATTGTGGCTGAGGGATTCCTGGATGGCAAGATTGTTGCTAGGACCAAGAATATGCCTTCCAAACGTAATGAACAGCTTGTACTGACTGTTGATTCTGGACTGCCCCTGCGTGCCAATGGTTCGGATATGGTCACGGTGATTGCTTCCATTACCGATAAGGATGGCTATGTAAAGCGCCTTTCTCAAGAAACCGTTATTTTTGAGGTGGAAGGAGAAGGAGAGTTGGTCGGTGGAAGAGAGGTAGAAGCCAATCCCCGTGTCAGTCGTTGGGGGACTGCACCTGCACTGATCCGTACAACAACGAAAGCAGGTACTATCAAAATAAAAGCACGTCTTTTGCATCCAGGTATACAGTTCCATCCCCAGGCAGTGATTGAAATAGCTACTTTGCCTGCGGAACGTGTAGCCTTGTATAGAGAGCTTCCGGTTCCGCAAAAGACGGAAATCTTTGGAAAAACTGAAGTCGGAGAGATTGACTTCAATGAAATAGAGCGCCTTGCCAGGGAAGAGCAGGAACGTATCAATGAAATGAAGCAGGTGGAACAGCAGCAACGCCACTTTGAAAGTACGGAAAAGAAATAGCATTTACTGGTATTTTTGTTTCTACACAAAAAAATAAAAACATCTGTCACGCTATCACGCAAAGGAGTATATATGTGATTATAAATTTATTAGGGTGTGATAGGTGTTTTTTCATACCTATCTATCACGCTCTAATGAGAGTATTGGAAATAGAGTGATATCGTTGTTTTATCTATTAGGGATAGTCTTATATTGTTAGTTTTCAGCATGAAGCTTTTAGTTTCCAGCTGGATGTCTTTTCCCTGATTTAGTTGGATGTTGTTTGGGTAGTATTACATTGTATTGATAAATAAAAGGGAGGAACCTCACGGCCCCTCCCTTTCGTACATATCAAATTGATTAAGGTCTATTTGATTTCTTGATAAATAAGGTTAGAAGTTTTGTGTTATTACGTTTTTATCAGTATTAGTAGCCTGCATTATTAGTCCACTGTGTCAGACGGATTTGCTGATAAGGTATGGGGAAGTAATAATGGTTGTTGCTTTGGAAAAGCGAACCATTCCAAGTCTCGGCTCTAACTTCACTTACCTTTTCCAGACGAACAAGTTCGAACCAACGTTTCATTTCTGCAAAGAATTCCCAACCGCGTTCGTTGAATACAGCTGTTGTGAAAGCTGTAGGATCAGTAGTTGTGGTCAGCTGGTCTTGTGCATAACCGGCACGTTTCTGTACTTTCTGAATGGCATCCAAAGCTTGTGCGTTTACACTGTTTGTGGCACGGGTGGAAGCTTCTGCGTACATCAGCAGGACATCGGCGTAACGGTAGATACAAGTGATACCATTAGCTTGGGCACTCTTACCGGGTGCGCCGTTGTCATAGTCATAATACTTGGAAATGGCGGGAAGCTTATCGGCACTTTCTTTATAAGTGACATGACCGTTTTTAGTTTCCCATTCTGTCATATAATTCCACTCTTTACGTGCATCATCCGGATAATTTAGAAAGAAGCTTTCGTTTGCATAGTAGTCAGACCAACCGGCATTGGGGGCAAAATCGCTGGGGTAGTAAGACTTTCCATAGTTACTTGCCGTCTTCATCTTCGCATTATGGTGGATGGCAAACATTACTTCATTGGGTTGTGCTTTATTGGCTTCTTTCCACAATTCTGCATATTCTTCGGTCAGGTACAAACCAGAGTTGTCTATGATGTCTTTAGCTGCAGCCGCTGCCAGTGAGTAATACTCTTGTCCTCTTTTCAAAGGCCAACCGGCCATTGTCATGTAAGCGTCTGCCAGACAAGCTTCGGCTGCCCATTTGGAAGGAGTAGAGCTGAAGCCGCTGCGACTTTTTGCCGGTAATATTTCTACTGCTTTTTTCAAGCTAGGAATAATCGCTTGATCATAGATTTCTGCAACAGCAGTTCTCGGCATGTACGTTGAAGCGTCTGTTTCTGCTAGAATTAGGGGTACATCACCATACATGCGTACCA
>OBDM01000406.1_pt1 | contig 18159 bp, 6 predicted proteins | sample 1518281 | NCBI WGS metagenome assembly OBDM01 (sample SAMN01760942, study PRJEB22395) | human gut metagenome | reverse complement strand
GCATTTTGGCAACGCAGATGCCGTGCCGCAGCTGCCGGAGCGGTGCTTAAGCCGCTAGGCGGGAATTGTGCGGTGTTGCCCAAGGTCTATCTGAAATCAAAAAACGCCGGATATTTCCATTTTTCAGCTGCACCCCAACAAAAAAACAGCGGCCAGCAATCTGCCAGCCGCTGCTTACCTTATTATAATAGCGTTCCCGGATGTTCCGCTCCGCTTCATCTCAATTACTCTTCGCTGTCATCCGGGATATCTTCCTCAAAAGCATCCATCCAGCTCTCGTTGTGCCACTTATCTTTTTCGCCTTTTCCCTTGGCGGCAACCTTCTGCCGTTGTGCCTGGTCGTTCATTATGGTGCCGATCGGGTTCAGCGCGCGTTCTTCAATAATGTGGTAGAACAGCCCCATCGGGTTATTCACGTTGGGGTCCTTGGCGGCCTTTGCCCAGAACACATCAAAGTCCAGTTCATGCGCCATAGCTTCCATCAACGGGGTCAGGCTACCATACTTTTCAATCACTTCATTCATGCAGGCCAGGTAATGCAGCCGCATTTCGTCTTTCAGCCCATTGCGCAGGCTGGAAGGCGATGGCACGCACCGCGCTGCCAGGTGGCGGTAAATTTCGTGGTAAGCGCCGCGCTGGCCGCTCGTCAACGTCTTTTCCAGGTATCCATCATCTACAAACTTTGCAAACTCTTTTCGCATATCCTGCCGCTTTACAATCGTTTCGGGAATCAGTTCTACCTTGGGCGGCTCAGGCTCCGGCATCGTTTGCTGCACCGGCTCGTCCATCACATGGTACTCCGCTTCCAACAGCTCCTCTTTGGGTTCTGCTGCCGGCTTTGCCTTGCGGAAAATATAAATGCGATAGTTATCCATATCCTCGCGCAGCACCTTGTTCAGGTACCGCGCCGGGCTGCGCATCGTCTGCGACCGGGGAATGATCTCCTGTGCATAACGGGGTGCCACACCGGCCAGCCAACTGGTCAGCCCGCCGCAATCCAGGATGATGGCATTCATCTTTCCAAACACCGTTTTGTTGCCGCCGTCCTGCTCGCCATCGCCTGCCTGGATGGTGCAGCAGGCATCTGCCAACACATCAATGATCACTTCCACCGCGTGCAGCTCTTCGGGCGTAATCTCCGCGCGCAGCTGATCCATGCGCGCTTTCACAACAATTTCCTCCCGCAGCTCGGTGCGGTGGCGTCCAAAGGAATAGGGGATCGTTGTTTCCGGTGCCGAAACATAATCAAAGGTGATCACGCTGGGGTCATCCAGCAGCGAATCTTCAATCGCCACGGTGGGGCGGCCCTTCTTTTTGCTCTTTTTGCGCACTGTGCTGTTGATGCTGTCTAGGTTGGCCTGTGCGGCGGCATCATCCACCGGGTCAATCGTTACCACCAGCGAAAGAACCTTCTGCCCTTTTTTTTCGTACACATCGTAATTAAAAATAATATCCGTCTTTTCGTTAATTTCCGCCTTTGCCTTTTCCAGTGCCAGGCGGCGGAAATCCGACCATCGGTTGGCCGTATACGAAAGCTGTTCATACAGCATGCTCAGGTTCCATACCAGCGGTTCCCCGGCCGCTTTCTTTTTCAGGTACAGGCTCTGGTAGCTCTTGCACAGCTCGTAAATGCGGATGGAATATGTGGACCGCATCAGCATGGTGTAGGTCACATCCATGGTGGTATACAGGGTTTTCAGCTGCACCAGGTGCGGTTTCAGCACCGGATCCAGCGTGATGGTCATGCGCGCGCGGCCCTCATCAATGCGCACTTTATCAATCCAGCGGAATGTTTCCACCGTGGAAGTTCCGTTATTCTTGATCCACTGGATGGGCGCGTTGGCCAGCTCCTCAATATTTTTGCGCACCTGCTTGTACAGCGCCCCGCTGTGCGGGTCCATGCCGGTCATCTTGATAAAATCATAAATGCTCAGCTCATAAGAGGGCAGGTCCGTATCCTCCGGCTTAATCATTGAAAAAATATGCAGCATCAGGCGCTGCTGGCTCAGCGTCAGGTTGTTGCGCGTCATCTGTACAAGGTCATTGGATTTGCGAACGATGGTCTGGTCCCCGCGTTCTTCAAACGTAACGACAAACGGATCATCTTTTTTCTGTTTACTTGCCGCCATAAGCAGGGGCCTCCTATATCGGTTGCTGTATCCCGGGTGGTCACGCACATCATGCTAAACATTATAGCACAACCTGTTGTCCAGCGCAAGAATTGCAAATTTACACAGGGTTTCACCGCCATTACCCTGTGCAAAATGCAACACCCGCGTTGTGGTTTGCCATATATCCTGTGGGGGTTGCAGCCCGGGTGCAGGTTACACAGGGTTTTATTGTGCTTTTCTGTCCTGCTGTTTCAGGGTTCTGTAACCTGATGGAATGGCAACACCAATTTTTTCCCGTTCTCCCCCATCTCCCGGCTTACCTCTGGTTGTTATTATGGCTTAGATATTTAGTTCTATATTAGTAATAGGTAGAGCCTGTGTAATTTAACAACGCAAACCTGTGTGTTCAACCAACTGCAGCCTGTGCATTCCACCACCATTTTCCTGTGCGGAAAGCAACCTGCGTAAAGTTGCAAATAAGCCAAAAACAGCCAAACCTGTGTAAATTGCAACACGGGGAACGGGCCTATCCTGTGTGGTTTTCCAACAGGTACGCGGGTCACGGCGGGGCAGGGGAGCGGGAATACCCTGTGTAAAATGCAACTGTTCCGGGGGTAACCTGTGCGTTTTTCCAACGGTAAGCGGCATAGGGAAACAAGACAATCCTGTGCGTTTTTCCAACACGTTTCGGGAATGTTCGGCACAGAATGAGGGCAATACCCTGTGCAAAATTGCAACAGCTCACAGCTGCTTCAAATAGATCAGTTGCAAATTCACACAGGGTAGCACCCCTATATTATAAGGTAAGTGCCGCACAGAATGGCGCGTGAGGGGTTGCAGTTTACACAGGATAGATTGAAAGCAGGGAGCTGGAGGTGTATCTGAAAACAAAGAAAAAGCTCGTCTGTTTCAGTAAACGCAGCCGGATTCTGTGCTTGCGAAAGATCCGCTATTTTCGTTGCTCTCAGAGGCACCTCAGGAGCTGGCGCAAATAGAGATCGGCAATGGGAAACCGGGAATCAGGGGCAGGGCAGGGGGGACAAAAAAGCGAATGGCATATCTGCAGCAAACCCGCACCCCGTTGTAAAGGGAGAACGGCGTCCCGTTAGCGGGCGTGCAATCCACCAAACACACACCCGCCGCCGCAAACACCGCAAACCGTTTGCAGGGGCGCGGTGTACTCATCGCGCCGCAAAAAAACGGGAACCGTGCGCCGCAAACCTGCCATCCCTCCCACAAGGCGCCCACCCAGCCGCCAGACCCCGCCACAAAACAGGCGCATGCGAAACAAATAATTGCGCAAAAACAGGGAAATGTAGCAAAAAAGGTGAATTCTGCTGCAAAGTTGCGCTCTGTGTGCGCAGAGGATCATAAACGCGCGGTCAAAGTATATAAAAGGGACCGCTGCCAAAAAGAAAATCAGGAATAAATTATACAAAGGCTTTGAATACATTGTATAATTGGAGGAAAACGCAATCAGTAAAAGTGCTGAAAAACAGGAATTTACGTGGATTGTATTGCCTTTCTGGTATAAAGGTGCTATACTTTAACACTAAAAAGTAAATGCGCAATGAGAAAATTCGATGCGTAATTTTTTTGAAAACAACATGGCAACGGTTGCGCAAGTAAAAGAAGCTGGCTTCTTTTATTGTTCCACAGGGATCCCCTGTGGAACAATGTGCTTTCATCAAGCCAGCGCGAAAGGCGAGTGAGCAGATTGAATAGAACAGGGAAAAACACAACAGGTTGGGCGCGCCGGCTGACAGCGCTGCTTGTCACCGCTTGCCTGGTTATGGCAATGGCCCTGCCTGTATACGCCGAGGTGGATCTTCTGCCCGACGCACCTGACGAAGTAGAGCTGCTGGAGAATGAGCAGGGAACGGTCTCCGGGGAGGATACCACTCCGCCGGAGCAGAACGCCGCCACCCCGGAACCGGAACAAAGCGCCGAGCCGGAGCAGCCCGCCCCGACCGAAACGCCGGAGCCCACGGCAGAACCCGCCCTGACCCCGGAACCGGCAGCCACCGCAACGGCCACCCCTGTGCCGACCGTGACCCCCACCGCCACCCCGGAACCGACCGAACAGCCGCAGAAGATGTACGCCGCAAAAAGCGTGGATAACGTGCAGGCAGTTAGTGAGGGGGGAGTGCCGGCTACTTACACGCTCTATTTTGCAGTGCCTAAGAGTTGGATCGATTATACAGGGGTGACAATACGTGCCATTATTGGAAAAAGTCAAAATGATCCAAAATATGAACTTCCTATGAAGGAAGTTAGCGAAACGGATGACGGAAGAAAAATTTATTCTGTGGTCCTGAATCATCAAGACCACTATAAATATGGAGTGTTGGGTGGACTTGAATTTCGCGGATATAAAGGAGAAACACATACATACACAGTAACCATTGTTAAAGTAGATGATAATAATCAGCTACGGGATATATCGTTCGATCCAGTTAATCCGAATTATATCGGCGGCGACTACTATGACGGAGAGAACGGAGATGGCTGGCATCCAGAGCTGTGGAAAATCTATAAGGTTGGCCATAAGCATTTCGCTAACAAAACGATGGCCTTTGAAAATAAAACCAGTGAAACACTAACGAACGTCAAAGCCTGGTTTTATGAACCAGATACTAATAAAACCCTTACCCCAGTCAGTGAGCAGCCAATATCCTTAAATGATATCCAACCTGGTTCCACAGCAACCTTTACCATTCCTAAAGATTTTTGCTCTTTTGTTCGCTTTACCGAGGGCGATACAGTAATAAGTGAATACTACAATTTTTATAATGAGGAAGTAACAGGAGAAAATCAGAAACGCTTCCAGTATTCCGAAGGTCAATGCTATTGCTACATGTACAATGGTATTAAGGATGCAACATGGGGGCGTCCCGGTGCCACCCGCATCTATTACGATGCTACTTTTTCCAAGATGGCATTGAATGGAGATACCGGCGACTTTTCAATCCCCAAAGCCAATAATAATAATAAAGAGACCATTTATTATCGGATAAAAGGAGACGGCGTAGAATCCGAAAGCGGCACGCTGGTAAAAGATGGTACAAACGAAAATCTTTATTATATTGACATTCCCCAAGGATATCGTTCAATCATCTTTTCCGGTGAAGAAATTAACGATGACAATGCGACAAGACAAAATGGAGTAAGTACAGAGTGGCTGCCGATTCCCACAGATGACAAAAATTGCTTCTATGCGGATACGAATGACGATGCAGTATATACCAATGGCCAACGTGGCGGCTACTGGGCTCCAAAAGATACCCCGCGTGCCGAAACGTGGAAAAATACTGGCACTAAAGTAGTAGATATTGCATCCGATAATTTTACGGAAGAAGCAAACACAAAATATGTTACCAGTACGCTGTATGACTATTATACAGACTATGAACTAAATGGGAATAATAGAGATAATTATAATAGTACATATTATACACCGGGAGAAAAAGGCGGCTTTGCAAGTCAAAGAAGCTGGGTCGTGTTCCGTCAGTTTGACAGTGCACTAAGCGATTATTACAGTAACTGCAATGCACAATATCCGATTTATACAGGCCATTTTCAACCTACTTATTCAAACTGGGGAATTAAGTTTGAGGAGATTAGTGCTGCATTGAATCTTTGGGGGTTTAATAGCGCCTTCAAAAATGAAAATCGCTTCATGGCAATCAATAACTCCACAATCAATGAAAATAACAAGGGCGAATATTATGACTATGCCTATCAGGGCTTGGTTGAATCCCAAACCTCCACTGGCGATGCAACAGGTGAACCGCTGCTGAAGGATACAAAGGAGAATACAAAAGTAGCAGAACCGCACTTCGATGAAGCGTTTTTGAGCGGCACCAACAGCAAAAAGGCAAAGCTTGGCGATGTGTACAAGAATGTTGCGTTCCCCTTTACCAAGAGACAGATTTTTAATGACGATACGGGCGTTGATTACTGGTACTTTGACAGCCAGGATACGACCCTGTACCTGAAACAGGATTCCACCACGGAGCAATATTTCCTGAAATCAAGCACAGAGAACCGAGAACGGTCACGCAATCTTGATTCTAACTCCGCACAAAAAACGATAAACAAAAATGGTGAGAATGTAAGTTCCTATGGCTACTTCCCGTTCAACGAAACCGCAACGGAGGGCCGGGCTTCTACCTACAATTACGGCTTTGGCACCAAGCTGCAGATGGATTTTACCCTGACGGATGACGGCAAAGTTGAAACAAAAAAGATTGTAAATGGAAAAACGGAAAAAACCAGCATCAAGTTCTTCTTCTCCGGTGACGATGACGTTTGGGTATTCATTGATGGCAAGCTGGCGCTTGACGTTGGCGGCGCCCATGGTAAGGTTTCCGGCCTGCTGGAATTTGGCGAGACAGATACAACAGAGGGAAAGAAAAATAGTGTAACAGCCTATGTCAGTCAGGTCAAAGAAGGCGGAACGTCAGAAAATGATCAAGATGGAAAAAATGGCCATTCCGCTGTCAAGAGCGTGAGATATAATGGCGAGAACATTGATTTCTACGCGAAAAACACAAATCTTGAACCACTCGACAAAGGCAAAAAGCACACCCTTACCATGTACTATATGGAACGCGGTATGTGGGAGTCCAACATGGCGGTGGCGTTCAACTTCCCGGATAATAACGAGCTGCAGGTTCAAAAAGAGGTCGAACTGAGCAAGGTTGATCCAGACTTCAAAAATTGCTTTAAAGACCAGAAAATCTTCAACTTCACCATCCAGAACCAGGCAACCCATTATGGAAAAACAGATGCCGTTGGCCCGAATGAAAGCGGAACTCAGTCCCAAAAGGTGAATTTGAATGAGAGCAACATTGCCGCCGCAACCCCAGGAAACGAATATGACTACATTTTCAGGCGGGAAACAAACCCCTGGCCAGATTCCGGGAATGAAAACGAACAGGTCCTTCACTGGTACGCACGCTTTACGGATACGCAAAGTGCAGCGCGTGAGAAACGTCGTGGCATCCTGACGCTGGAAAACCCCATCAATATCAAAGACATGCGCTTCCTTACGTTCCAGGTTTACGTTGATCCAAAGGATCATGGAGGTGACCTTTCCCTCAACAACCTGTATCTGGAACTGCTGGATGAAAACAACGTCCAAAAAGGCAGCCTTGGCACAACAGGCATTAACGGCGCAACGTATGGCTCGGTCGAAGTGAAGACAGGCGCATGGGTCACCGTAAAGCTGGACCTGCACAAGATGAAAGAGCAGGGCGGTTTTAACAACAACGTCAAAACCATCCGCGTGGGCGATAACTATAACCGCAACATCTATTTCAGGGACTTTACCTTCATTCCCAAAGCGGTGCCAAGTAAGATGACCGGCTTTACAACCGATCAGAAGGAAATCCCGGATTACGGCTCCGCCGAAAGCGGTCATTTGGAAAATGCCGAAAACGCACAGTACACCTCCAGCAATGACACAGACACCCAGTTGGTGGACAAGGACGGACGCTTTGTTCTGGAAGCTGGAGAAACCGTTACCTTCAGCGACCAGTTCCGCCGCGGCAGCTACATTTCGCTCAAAGAGGAACTGAACCAAAACCTGTACGACACCACATGGACGGTGTGCGAGAACGGGCATGTGGTTGAGTCGATGAAAGAAGGTAACAGCGTAACTCTTCCTAGTACAATACCTTCGTTAGACGGGCAGACGGGAAGCAGCCCCAATGATGGCCGAACGGAAAAGAAGGGAGCAGATAAAGAGCAGGAGGGCAACAAGTATAACGAAAACAAACCCTCCGCCGACACCATCGTCTTCCGCTCCTATAAGGACCCGGACGAAACAAAATCCACGCTGACAAAGCTAAAGGTAAAATACGTCAACACCGTCAAAACCGGCGGGCTGAAAATCCAAAAGCAGGCCGCAGCTGGTGAGGAAAAGAACATTACAGGCACCTACAAGTTCAAAGTTACCTTTAGTGATGTTGGCGGTGCTGGTCTGGAAAAAGAGGACATCATAAGGTATGTTGAGATCGACATGAACGATGCGGTAAAATACCCAGACCACACCGTGACCATCACCGGCATCCCCGTTGGCACCCGCTATACCATCGAGGAAGAAACACCGCTAGATGGTTCCAGGCTGCAAAGCGTAACTGTTCCGAAAGATTGCGATTCCGCCGATGTGATCGACAACACCATGGTGGAAGGCGTGATTAAGGAGGCAAACACCTCCCCAATTACCGCAATCTTTACCAACACCAAGCGCACACTGATCAACATTGAGTTCAACAAGCTCTGGGAAGATGCAGATGGTACGGATCTTAGTACAAAGAACCCGCCGGATACAATCTACATCCAGCTCCAGCGCCGCCTGGCAAGTGAAAAAAACTGGACACCGGTAAAATACCAGACCGCAGACAGCCTAGACTATGTTACCATTAACCGCGATGATTACGGCTGGAAGTGTACCTTTAACAACCTGGATCAGTACCCGGTTGGCGGCAGTGCGGATAATAACTATATTTACCGCATTGTGGAAGGTACGGTGGAGAATGACCAATTTGAACAGGTAGCACCAGGCAAAACCATTACGATTAAAGGCAATACGTATGTTGTAACGGCTAATGCAACACCAAACAGCGAAACGAACAGCGAAAACGGCGCAACTACAACGCCAGCCACAGGAACCACCGATGGAACCATCACCGGCGGCAGCGGCAAGATTGTGCTGACCAACACGCTGCAGAACCCGAAGTTTGTACTGGATATCATCAAGAAGGACGCGGAAAAAGACGAAAATAACAATGAAGTATTCTTGAAAGATGTTGAGTTCAAGCTGGAAAAGCTGGTCGAAACAACAACCGAAGGAAAAACGCAGTGGGTAGTAGATAAAAACTACCCATTCGATAACACAAACAAAGGTTCCATTACCGGTACAACCGGAGCGGACGGCAAGATAACCCCGAACCCGTTCACAAATCTGGAACCCGGTACATACCGCCTGACGGAAACCAAGGCACATCCGGGGTACAACCTGTTGGCACAGCCAATTGAGATCAAATTTACCCAAGGCGGCGAGTGTTTTATTGATGGGGAGAAAATTACGGACACAAAAACGTTTGTGCAGTCCGGCAACACCTACACCATGAACCTTACCGTTCTGAACCGTAAAACGCCTGAGCTGCCCCACACGGGTGCAGACGCGCCAAGCCTGTGGCTGCTGATCGGCATGCCGCTGGCGGTGGCAGGGCTGTTGATATTCACATTCCGCTACAACAGGAAAGGGGGCCGGCGACATTAACCATCCCCCGGAAACCCAGCAACCCCCAGGATACAGGGCCTGCCCGCCCGTGCGCACCCGTTTACGGCAGGGCGCAGCCTTAAGCCAAGTGGGCAAGCGGCCCAGTTTTTCCTCCTTTTTTCTTCACGGCACAGTGCGGGCGGCGCGGCAGCGTTTCCCCGCTGCAGCGCCCCGCACTGCACGCCGTGCTGATGCAGAACCCTTAAGCCGGGCGGCCCCGCCGCCCATCCGATGATGATTTTTTTAAGAGAAGAGGTACTGAAATGAAAAAAGCAAAACGTTTTCTCACAGGCCTGTTGAGCGCCGCTCTGGCCCTCAGCCTGTGCGCTATGCCAGCAATGGCAGCGGACAACGGTGAAACACCGGCGACAACACCACCACAGGATGTTTGGACGCAGGATACCGGTTCCATTACGATTCATAAGTATGAGTACAATGGCCAGGTAAAGCCGGACGGCACTGGTGAAGAGAACGATGTAAGTAACCTCCCCGATGGTGCTACACCATTGGAAGGTGCAACGTTCAGCATTTATAAGGTTATGGACCGTGCCGCGCTCCGGAATTACTATGACGGTACGGATGGCCAAACAAAGGTTACAGTCGATACATACCTGAACGACACCAAGGATGCGATTAAATCTAATGAGAGCTATTCCACTGCGGTCGCTACAGCAACGACTGGCGAGGACGGCATTGCCGAGTTTCCCAATCTCCAGCTTGGTTTGTATGTAGTTGTTGAAACTGGTACCCCGGATAAGGTTACAAGCCCGGTGAAGCCGTTCCTGGTATCGGTTCCTATGACAAGAGTAAACAACCCCAATGAGTGGTTGTACGATATCCATGTTTATCCGAAAAACGGTACAACTTATGGCGAAGTGAAGATTGTTAAATACGGACGTGTTGGCTCTGATACGGTCGGCACACTCAGTGGTGTAAACTTTACGCTGGAAAAGTGGGATGAGACTGCCAATAAGTGGAACCCTGTAACAGCCAGTGATAAGGATGGCACTACTTTCAATCTGAAAACCAATAATGAAGGTGAAATTTCCGTAAGCGGCCTGTCTCAGGGCAAGTACCGCTTTATCGAGCAGTCGATTGATGGAAATAACACCTACATTATTGACCAGACCCCAATTGAATTCGAAGTAACCAAAGAAGGCAAAATCAAATACAAGGACGGAGAACCCCAGGCAGCGGTTACTTTTTATGTTACCAATGACAGGCCGGATGTTGAAAAGAATGTAATTGATAAAAACGATTCTCCCAAGACCGAAGCAAACTACAGCGTTGGCGACAAGGTTCCTTACCAGATCACGGTAACGGTTCCGGAGAACATTATCAAGCTGACGACCTTTACCGTAAGCGATGCGCCCAATAATTTGAAGTATAATAATGATGCGAAATTGACATGCGATGGTGCTGATGTGGATACGAGCGTATATACCATCGCTGCCGAGGGCAATGGATTTAAAATTACATTTAAGCCTGTCAAAATGGGACTATATGCCGGCAAAAAGATTATTATCAACTACAGTGCAACTTTGCTGAACACTGCTGACCAGACGGGTGCAGGCAACCGGAATGACGTTTCTCTTGTTTATAGCAACAACATTGGTGTAGACAGCGACGGCAACCCGACGGAAAGTGAAAAGAAAGAAATCCATGATAGTACCTTTGTTTACACTTTCAAAGTAAAAGTGCATAAAATTGCAGACGATACCCAAAAGGGACTTGAGAACGTAGAGTTTGACCTGTACAAAAAAGATGAGAACGGCACTGTAACTGGCGCTGCTGCAAAAGCCTTGGGCCTGGATCCCAATGAAAAGTGGACCAAGGTCAATGAAGCGCCGCTGAAAACTAATAAGGATGGCTATGTGGAACAGGGCGGCCTGGCAAACGGTGAGTATTACCTGGTTGAAACCAAGACTGCCTCTGGTTATAACCTGCTGAAAGCTCCTGTCAAAGTTACCTTGAGCATTCAGGCAAAGACGGAATGGAATGATACGTACATTTATGATGAGAACGGCAACATGCTGAAGCATACGGTTGATAAGAAAAACACTACTTTTAGCGGTGGCGATGAAGGTGGTAAAACGGAGTATACAGTTACCGTTGTCAACCGCAAGGGCTTTGACCTGCCCACCACCGGTGGTTTCGGCACCCTGCTGTTCAGCGGCATTGGTGTGCTGCTGGTTGTGGCCGGTGTTGGTGTGCTGCTGAGCCTGAAAAAGAAGAACCGCGCCTGATGCGCCCGCCGCAAGGCAAAACAATGTTACAATTCACCAATAGGGTATAGAGGGATAATCCATCATACACAGGGGGAGGGCCGGGTTTGGCCCTCCCCCTATGGTGGGTTATTGGGGAATAATTTTTTTTGGGTGTACATGGCCGTTGTTCGGTTGATTTTTAGGCCCTGCGTGGGGAACCACCCTACGGGTTAGGTTTGTGGCGGGGAACCACCCCACGGCCGTTAGGTTTGTGGCGAGGAACCACCCCTCAGTCTGCGTTGCAGACAGCTCCCCTCAAAGGGGAGCCACCGCAAACATAAGGTAAGATATTGGCGCCCCTTGAGGGGTGACTCCCCGCGGGGCGGGGAGATGTCGCGGAGCGACAGAGGGGACGGGGCGCTGTTTGCGCTGGACGCGGAGCGGCCTGAGGGGTGGTTCCCCGTGCAGAACCTAAAAATAAATAGGGCAAGGCCCGTCAACGGGCCGATGGCGAGCATCGGCCCCTACAAATGATTTGCAACGTTTGCGGCGCGGGGTGGATGGGCGGCAATTATTAGGCCCGTCAAACGGGGCGTCGGGGACGCCGCCCCCTACATGCAGGGCGAGGTTTATTACAATTTTGTGGTGTGCAACGCCGTAAGGCCCTACAGATTATTTTATTGTTATTCACTACCCTAAAAACCACCCCCAACCCAATATCTCCTGAGCGGCGCAATGCGCCGCGGTCCACCACAATGATTCATTATTCTTTATTATTTATTCTTTTGCCTACTTCCAATTCCTAATTTCTAATTTCTAATTGCATCAGTTCCCAACTTCAACCCTCTCACGGAAAGGTTCGCGGTGACGCTATGGATACCACAACAAAACTAAAAGTCGGCTTTGCGGCCTTGATGATCCTGTCCGGCATTGGGGTGGCATCGTACCCGGTTATCAGCAACGCGGTGGCGCAGCGCCACGCCAGCGAAGCGATCCAAAATTACGATGATACCGTAAAAAGCATGGATACCGAAAAACTGGACGCCGCCAAGGAGGCCGCCCGCCGCTATAACCAGCAGCTGGACAGCGCCGTGGAGCGCGATGCCGCAGGCGAAGCGGAGGATACCGGCACCAGCTATGTGGACCTTGTGGATGTGGGCGAAAGCCTGGGGTATATCACCATCCCGAAAATTGACGTCAACCTGCCTATTTACGAAGGCACCAGCGATGATGTGCTGCAAAGGGGCGTTGGCCATCTGGAAGGCTCCAGCTACCCCCTTGGCGGCGAAAGCACCCACAGCGTGCTGACCGGCCACCGCGGCCTGCCCGAAGCCGTGCTGTTCACCGACCTGGACAAGCTGGAAGAGGGCGACTGTTTCTACCTGCATATTCTGGATGAAACGCTGGCGTACCAGGTGGATCAAATCAAAGTGGTGGAACCGGAGCACACCGAGGATCTGGAAATCACCGCGGGGCAGGATTACTGCACCCTTGTTACCTGCACGCCGTATGCCATCAACACCCACCGCATGCTTGTGCGCGGCACCCGCATCCCTTATAATGGAGAGGAAGAAACCAACACCCCGCAGGCCGTGCAGTATCAGGCGCTGCGCACCGGAACGGTGGTCAAGCGCGTGGTGGATGCCTGGCCGTGGATCGCGGTAACGGGCAGCATTGTGATCGGCGGCGAAGCGCTGCTGCTGCTTTTGCTGCTGCACCGCTGCAAAAAGCGCGAGGAGGATGACTAAATGGGACGGCTGATTGCTAAAATTCTGGCCTGGCTGGCCATTTTGCTGGGGCTGGCGCTGTTGATACAGCCCACCGCTGCCCAGTGGTGGACCAGCACCCGCAACGCCAAAACCGCTGCGCAATTTGCGGCCCGCGCCGAAGCCCAGCCCACCGCCCCCGCGGCGGAGGAAACCACAGCCGAACCCCCGGAGCCGGAACGCGCCTACCCTGAACTGTACGCCGCGATGCAGGACTATAACGCGGAAATTTACGCCGGGGGCCAAAGCGGCCTGACCGACCCGTTCGCCTATGAGGAAGCCCCGCTGGACCTTGCTGCCTATGGCTATGACGATGATGTGCTGGCTGTGCTGTGGATCCCGCGCCTGAACCTGGAGCTGCCCGTTTACCTGGGCGCCAGCCGCGAAAACCTGGCCAAAGGCGCGGCGCTGCTGGGCCAGACCTCGATGCCGCTGGGCGGCGAAAACACCAACACCGTGATTGCCGCCCACCGCGGCTATTATGGCGCGGAAATGCTGCGCAACGTGCAGCAGATCCAGGTGGGGGACAAGATCCAGCTGACCACCCCGTGGGAAACGCTGATTTACCGCGTGAGCGAGCTGAAAATTATTGACCCCAGCGATATCAACGCCGTGCTGATCCAGCCGGGGCGGGACCTGCTGACCCTTTCCACCTGCCACCCCTACACCCGCAACAGCCAGCGCTACCTGGTAATTGCGGAGCACGACACCGCCGCTGCGGACACCACCAAAGAGGAGGATTTGCAGGAAAGCGCCGCTACCTGGGACGAAACGCCGCGCCAGGTGACCGTGGAGGATGCCGGCGGCAGCTCCATTGCCGAAGTGGCCCCCCAGGCCCTGACCCCATTGCCGGGGGAGGGCAGCGCGGAATCCGAGGGGAGCGCGATCTCCAATACCATGATCTGGCTGGAAAACAACGCACTGTGGGCCGGGCTGGTGGTTATTGCCGCCGCCGTTGGCATTATGGTGATATGGAAAAAACACCGGGAGGATTAACCATGCAGTACACACAGCAGGCCGCCGCCGTTACGGCCGAAGTAAACAAGGCCGTGCAGGGCAAACAGCAAACGGTAAACACCATCTGGATGGCCATGCTGGCGGGCGGCCATGTGCTGATTGAGGATATTCCCGGCGTGGGCAAAACCACGCTGGCGCTGGCCTTTGCCCGCGCGCTGGACCTGAAAGAAAGCCGCGTGCAGTTTACGCCGGATGTTCTGCCGTCCGATTTGGTGGGATTTTCCGTTTACCAGAAAGAGACCGGCAAGTTTGTGTACCACGCCGGTGCGGTGATGTGCAACCTGTTTTTGGGCGATGAGATCAACCGTACCTCCTCCCGCACGCAGTCGGCTTTGTTGGAAGTGATGGAAGAAGGCACGGTGACGGTGGACGGCGTTACCCGCCCGGTGCCCGCACCCTTTACCGTAATTGCAACCCAGAACCCCATCGGCGCCGCTGGCACGCAGATGCTGCCGCAGTCTCAGCTGGACCGTTTCATGGTCTGCGCCGTAATGGGCTACCCCGATGAGGAAGCGGAGCTGGCAATTTTGGCCGGGCAGAGCAAAGGCCGCCTGCTGGACCGTGTGCGCCCCGTTGCCGGTCAGGCGGATCTGCTTGCCATGCAGCAGGAGGTCAGCACGGTATTTGTGCATGAGCTGATGTACCGCTACATTGTGGCGCTGGCCCAGGCCAGCCGCAAGGACCCGCGCCTGACCGTGGGGTTAAGCCCCCGTGCCACCCTGGCGCTGACCAGCATGACGCGCGCGGCAGCGTACCTGGCGGGGCGGGATTTTGTTGCCCCGCAGGATGTGACCGCTGTGTTTGATGCGGTTGCCCGCCACCGCCTGGTGCTGAACGACCAGGCCCGCGCAGGCGGCGAAACGGTGGACAGCGTAATGCAGGACCTGCTGCGCACCGTGCCGCGCCCCCGCCCCGAAAAGGCTGACCGCCATGGCAGGTAAGCTGGGCCGGGCGCTGGTGCTTTTGGTGCTGCTGGCCGCGGCGCTCATCACCCAGGCACCGCTGGCGGTGTTCCTGTTAGCGTTTGCGCTGGTGCTTCTGGTGCTGCTGCGGCTGGACGCCGCCTATCTGCGCAGGCAGGTAACGGCAGAGCTGCTGGTGCCGGACAAACCCGTGATACAGGGCGAAGATTTTACCCTGACGGTTCGGCTGCGCAACCGCAGCCGGTTGCCCATCCCTGCGCTTGTGGTGCTGCTGAACGCCGCCGATGAATGGGGCGGCGGGCAGATCACCCTGCGCTGCGCCGCCATGCTGGGCGGCAAGGAGAGCGCCGAACAGCGCATTACCCTAAACGCAGGCAAAAGCGGCGTGTGGAGCATTGCGGTGCGGGGCATCACCCTGCGGGATCACCTGGGGGTGTTCACCGCGGCGTGCCCGGCTGCCGTGCAAAGCCAGAGCATCTGTGTGCTGCCCGCTGCCGCGGCTGGCAAAGCCAAAGCGGAAACCGCCCCCGATGAGGACGGCGACGAAGCCGACACCCGCGCCGCCCTGGGCGGCAGCTATGAGCTGCGGGAGTACCGGGACGGGGATACCCTCAAGCAGGTACACTGGAAGCTGAGCGCCAAGCTGGACCGCCTGATGGTGCGTGAACCGCTGACCGCCCTGCGCGCTGCCCTGAACCCCGGTGGGGACCTGGACGGAGCGGAGGAATGGGGGGATTTTCCCCAACAGGCGGCGAAGCACCGCAAAAACCCGCCCAAGCGCAAAAAAGAACGTACTGCCCTGAGCCGGCGCGGCGCTGCCGACCCCGGCAGTGGGCTGAAGTTTGTGGACCGTGTGCTGGTGAGCACCCAGCGCCCCGCAGCGCACCCCGCGTTGTGGCTGGCGGCAGATGCCGCGCTGCTGCTGGCGCTCACCTTTGGTTTGCTGCTGGTGCTTTCCACCGGGTTCGGCATTGCGGTGCCGTTGTGGGTGTGGCCCGCGGCAGCCGCTTTCTGCGCCGGGTGGGCGCTGTTCCTGCGTGCGCCGCAAGCCCTGCGCCGCTGGGGGCTGCTGGCGGGGGTGATTGTGTATCTTGTGGTGTTGTTCATCTGCCAGCGGAACTTTTTGGCCGGGGCGCAGCAGTGCGCCGGGAACATTGCCCAAAGCCTGAACGCCCGCCTTGGCAGTGCGCTGCCGGTGGCCCAGGGCGGCAGTGCGGCGCAGCTGGGGCTGTTTTTGCTGCTGGCCGCCCTGCCCGTTACCGGGGCGCTGGCCGCTGCGGCCCTGCGCCGTGCGGATGCCCTGCTGCTGGATCTAATGCTGCTGCCCGTTGTTGTGCTGCTGGCGCTGGCCGGGGCCGCGCCTGCTGTGCCCGCCTGCCTGCTGCTGTTGGCCGGTTGGATGGGGGCGTGGGCGGCTTCCTGCTCGGTGCAGCGGCGGGCCTTGTGGGGCAGGCGCGATACCGAAAACTACCGCCAGAACCTTTGCCGCCATTATAACATCCAAAAGTCTGCCGCGCTGGCGGCGGGCGGGCTTTGCCTTGCGCTGGCGCTGCCTTGTTGGTGGCTGCTGCGCCCGGCGCTGGGGGTTCCCCTTGGCTGGCTGCAGCCCGCGGCCCAGCGGGTGGAATCCGCCGCGCTGAGCACCGCCATTACCTGGCTGCCGCGGGTCAGCGGCGGCAGGCTGAACATTCAGGTAGAAGCCGCCGCCGGTGGTGTGGCGGATGGCGCCTTGAGCCAGGGCGGGGGTATCCAGGTCAGCGGAGTGACGGATCTGGCCCTGACCGCCAGCGACAAACCTGAAGAAACCGTATACCTGCGGGGATTTATCGGCGGCAGTTATGACGGCACCACCTGGCAGGCCCCTGATGCCGATGCCTTTGACAGCGCCGCTATGAACTGGAAAACCGAGGATAATGCCCGGCTGACCATTGCAAGCCTGCCGTTTTTGCGCACCGCCTATGACGGCACCGCCCAGCCCCAGACGCTGACGGTGGAGCGCATCCACGCCGATACCCAGTACACCTATGCACCGTACAACGCCTACTGGGGTGATTATTACACCATCCAGGGCGATGGCGCCGCCGCGGGCCAGACCGCGCAGGACGATGTGTTCCTGTATTACCCGCGGGATACCGCCCAAACCCAGTTGGAAGCCCGCGCCGATGCCGACCCCAGCGTGCTGGACCGGATGGAAGCATCCTATGCCGCTTACGCCGCCAGCCGCTACACCGCCGTGCCGGACGGCTATGACGAGCTGCAAACCCTGTGCGATGAAGCCAAAAAGGACCAGAAGCTGACCGAAGCTGCGGACATTGGCGATTATATCCGCGCCTACCTAAACACCAACTACCAGTATAACGCCAGCGCTCCCCAGCCGCCGGAGGGGGCCGACCCCATCCGTTACTTTTTAACGGAATCCAAACAGGGGTACAGTGTGCAGTTTGCTTCGGCGGCGGTGGTTATGTTCCGCATGTTCGGGCTACCTGCGCGCTATGTGGTGGGCTATGCCGCGCCGCAAAGCCTGTTTACCCAACAGGAGGACGGCAGCTGGCACGCCATTTTGCAGGACGATAACGCCCACGCCTGGGCGGAGGTGTACATTTCCGGCCAGGGCTGGACCCCCATGGAGATGACCCCCGGCGTGCTGGTCAGTGCCCAACAGGCCGACCTGCGCACCGACCCGCTGCCCGAAACTCAAGGTCAAGACACCGCCCCCGCAGCAGGGGAGAGCAGCGCAAACGAACCCGCAGCCACCATCGTGCCTCGCAGCAGGCTGGTTTTGGCGGCGTTGCTGGGGGGGTGCCTGTTGGCTGCTGCACAAGCTGGGGTTTTAATGATGGATAA
>OBDM01000391.1_pt1 | contig 18836 bp, 15 predicted proteins | sample 1518281 | NCBI WGS metagenome assembly OBDM01 (sample SAMN01760942, study PRJEB22395) | human gut metagenome | reverse complement strand
TCGGTGCAAGCACGCAAACAGCGTGGCTGTTTGCGCCTGATAAATTGTTATATCGGAAGATTTTATGGGCGCTGCCCAAACCCGCAATTTTTGAAAAAATTGAGTAAACTTTTTTGCTTTTTGGAGGATAATTTAGCGTTAGCTAAATTTCAATCCCCGACCGACACTCCGCTAAACCATAATTTATTTTAATTTCTAATATAAAAATCCACAAACTCAAAAGCCACTTTTGAACTAAATCAAAAGTGGCTTTCACTCATATATAATAAAACTTTAAGATATCATATCTTTAAGTTTCTGTTCAACTGCTGCAGCATCTGCTTTACCACGGCTGTTCTTCATTACATTACCGACAAGAGCCTTAATAGCTTTTTCCTTACCGTTCTTGTAATCATCTACAGCCTTAGGATTGTTCTCTATAGCCTGTTTACAAAGTTCATTTACAGTGTTTTCATCAAGTCCTGCCATATCACTTTCACTGATAAAATCAAGTGCTCCCTTGCCGGAATCAAGCATTTTCTCAAGTGTAGCCTTAGCAAGGTTATTGCGTATCTTGCCGCTGTCAATCAATTTTACAAGCTCATTGAGTTGTTCAGGTGTTATTGATACATCAAATGTTTCCTTATCAGCCTCGGTTTCTGTTCTGCGGAAAATCTGACCGATAATAAAGTTAGATACGGACTTTGCGGATTTTACACCCTTACAAGCCTTATCAAAGAACTCGCTGATTTTTCTGTATTTTGTAAGAAGTTGTGCATCCTTTTCAGGAATTTCAAGTTCTTCAATATATCTCTTGCATTTGTCAGAAGGAAGTTCAGGCATTTCAGCCTTTAAGCTCTCTACAACATCTCTTGGGACATTGATTGTAACAAGGTCAGGATCTCTGAAATAACGGTAATCGTGAGCGTCCTCTTTACTGCGCATTGAAGATGTAGTGTTTGTTGCATCATCATAACGGAGAGTTTCCTGCACTACTTTGCCGCCGCTCTCAATTAAATCTACCTGACGCTCATACTCATACTCCATTGCTTTGGCAATATTTGTAATTGAGTTCATATTCTTAATCTCTGTTCTTGTTCCAAGAGTTTCACTGCCCTCAGGACGAACAGAAATATTAACATCGCAACGCATTGAGCCTTCCTGCATACGGCAGTCGGAAATTCCTATATAGCGCATTACCTGCTGTAATTTTTCCACATACTCCTTAGCCTCGTCAATAGAACGAATATCAGGCTCCGATACAATCTCGATAAGAGGAACACCGCCACGGTTGTAGTCGACATATGTGTCGCCATGCTGATGAATAAGTTTTCCAGCATCTTCTTCAATATGAATATGATGAAGTCTGATTTTTCTACCGTTTGAAAGCTCTACATAGCCGCCGATTGAAAGCGGTGCATAAAGCTGGCTGATCTGATATGCCTTTGAAAGGTCAGGATAGCAGTAGTTCTTTCTGTCCATTTTAGAAATCTCCGCAATCTCACCGTGAGTGGCAAGACCTGCCTTGATACCGAAGTTTACAACCTCACGGTTAAGTTTTGGAAGTGTACCCGGAAGTCCGATACATACAGGACAGCAATGTGAGTTAGGTGCACCGCCAAACGCTGTTGTACATGAGCAGAAAATTTTTGTCTTTGTAGCAAGTTCAATATGGGTTTCAAAACCCGCAACTAATTCATATTTCACAGCTTAACACCCCACTTTGTATCCTTAAAGTTTTCTCCGGCAGCCTGCTGATACTTAAACGCTGCATTTAAAATTTCAGCCTCGCCAAAACTCTTGCCGATAAGCTGCATACCGATTGGCATACCGTTTGCGTTAAATCCGCACGGTACGGATACACCCGGAAGTCCTGCAATATTTACGGGTACGGTACAAATATCTGTAAGATAAGTTTCAATCGGATCGGAAACTGCGTGACCCGCCTCGAAAGCAGTCATAGGAACTGTTGGAGCAAGAATTACATCACAATGCTCAAATGCATCTGTAAATGCCTTTACAATAGTTCCACGCAAATTCTGTGCCTTTTTATAATAAGCGTCATAATAACCGGCAGAGAGTACATATGTGCCGAGAAGAATTCTTCTCTTAACTTCCTCACCAAAGCCCTCTGAACGAGTGCGGCAAATCATATCGTGAGTGCCGTTATAATGCGGTGTTTTATAACCAAAACGAATACCGTCGTATCTGCCGAGGTTTGAAGATGCCTCTGCACAGGCAATAATGTAATAAACAGGAAGAGCAAACTTAAGTGCGGGCATATCAAAATACACTATTTCTGCACCGAGTGATTCATAAACTTTTGCGGCATTGAGAACTGCCTCTTTAACATCGTCACGAATACCGTCAAGATACTCACGGGCAATACCGATTTTCATACCTTTGATGTCATTGTTGAGCTTTCCGTAAGTTGCGCCGCCGACATTACCCTTTGAAGTGCTGTCTTTTTCGTCATACTGTGAAATTGCATCAAATACAATAGACGCATCTTCAACGCTCTTTGTGATAGGTCCAATTTGGTCAAGTGAGCTTGCATAAGCGATAAGACCGTAACGGGATACACTGCCGTATGTCGGCTTAAGACCTACGATACCGCAAAAACTTGCAGGCTGACGGATAGAACCGCCTGTATCAGAACCAAGTCCGTATGCCGCAATATTTGCGCCGACAGCGCTTGCTACGCCGCCTGATGAACCGCCGGATACATACTTTGTGTTAAACGGATTCATTGCACCGCCAAAGCATGAAGTTTCACACGAAGAGCCCATTGCAAATTCGTCCATATTTGTTTTACCGAGCATAACTGCATTTTGTGCAGAAAGATTCTCCCATACAGTTGCATTATAAATCGGCTTGTAACCTTTAAGGATTTTAGAACAGCAAGTAGTTTCAATGTCCTTTGTGGAAAAGTTATCTTTCAATGTCATCGGAACACCCTCGAGCATACCGATTTCTTCGCCCTTTGCAATTTTTTCGTCAACAGTCTTTGCGGTTTCAAGCGCTGTATCGGGAGTTACATTTACATAAGCGTTAAGCTCGCCGTTTGATTTTTCTATTTCTTCAAGATAGCTTTTAGTAAGCTCAGTACACGAAACCTGCTTGGAAACAAGCATTTCGTGAATTTTTGCAATACTACCCATTTTTACACCTCTTATTCTCTGCCTCTAACAAGGAAATGTGACTCTGCCTGTTCAGGGGCATTTTTCAAAATTTCCTCGCTGTCATATGACTCAACCACAACATCCTCACGAAATACATTTGAAAGGTTGTTTATGTTGTCAAAGCTCTCACCGCTTGTGGGAGCATTATTGATTGTATCGGCAAAATCTATAATTTCCTGCATTGACTGTGTAAGGCTGTCAAGCTCCTCTTCGGGAACGAACAGCTTTGAAAGCAACGCAATGTTTTCAACATCTTCTCTTGTTACCATAAAAACCATCCTTTGTATAAACAGAATCAGGGCAAGTTATAAAAACAACTCGCCCTTTGAGTATATATGAAGTTATCTTAATTTAATGTGAACTTCACGAAGCTGCTGCTCTGTTACCTCTCCCGGTGAACCGAGGAGAAGATCCTGAGCATTTGAGTTCATTGGGAAAGCAATAACCTCTCTGATGTTCTCTTCTTCAGTAATGAGCATAATCATTCTGTCAACGCCCGGAGCCATACCTGCATGAGGCGGAGCACCATACTGGAATGCGTTGTAGAGAGCAGAGAACTTAGATTTAAGCTCATCTTCGGTATATCCTGCAATCTCAAATGCCTTAATCATAATGTCAAGGTCGTGGTTACGAACAGCACCTGATGAAAGCTCAACACCGTTACATACGATGTCATACTGATAAGCAAGAATATCATCGGGGTTCTTATTAAGCAAGCTGTCCATACCGCCCTGTGGCATGGAGAATGGGTTGTGTGTAAATATTACCTGACCTGTGGTTTCGTCATGCTCATACATTGGGAAGTCAACGATAAAGCACATCTCAAACTTTGACTTGTCAATAAGGTCAAGACGGTTAGCAACCTCTGTACGAATCTGACCTGCAAGCTTTGGAGCGTCTTTTTCTGTATCTGCGATAAAGTAAATAACATCGCCTGCGTTAGAATTATTACGCTTAATAAGCTCCTCTCTGTCGCCCTCTTTAAGAAACTTATCAATAGGACCGTCAAAAGTCATATCATCTCTTACCTTAACATAACCGAGGCCCTTCATTCCGATAGAAAGTGCAAACTCTTCCATCTTCTTGAACCAGCTCTTTGACTGCTTTGCGGCACCCGGTACATTAATTGAACGAACAGTCTTTTTGAGGAACGGCTTAAAGTCAGTTTCCTCAAACATATCGCTAATCTCCACGATAACAAGCGGGTTACGGAGATCAGGCTTGTCTGTACCGTACTTTAACATACTTTCAGTGTATGGAATACGGGCAAACGGAGGCTTTGAAACCTCTTTATCTGTAAACTTAGTGAATGTTTCGTAAAGAACTTCTTCTGCAACCGCAAATACATCTTCCTGTGTGGCAAAAGCCATTTCAAAGTCAAGCTGATAGAACTCGCCCGGCGAACGGTCTGCTCTTGCATCCTCATCTCTGAAACAAGGTGCAATCTGGAAGTATCTGTCAAAACCGGAAACCATAAGGAGCTGTTTGAAAATCTGCGGAGCCTGCGGAAGAGCATAGAATTTGCCCTTGTGCTTACGGCTCGGAATAAGATAATCTCTTGCTCCTTCCGGTGATGAAGTTGAAAGAATCGGTGTCTGAATTTCATTAAATCCCATCTCGTTCATTTTTGCACGGAGGAATGTTATAATCTGTGAACGGAGCATAATGTTATTATGCACCTTCTGATTACGAAGGTCGAGGAAACGATACTTTAAGCGTACCTCCTCCGAAGTATTGGTAGAAGTGGCAACTTCAAACGGAAGTGCGTTTTTACATTTGCCGAGAACAGTAATGTCATCTGTGTGTACCTCAACATAACCGGTAGCAATCTTAGAGTTGATAGTTTCTTCATCTCTCTTTACTACCTTACCGCTCAATGTTACGGTACATTCTTTGTTAATACCCTTAAGTAACTCGTCATTGTGAACTACTACCTGAAGAACACCGTACTGATCACGAATGTCAAGGAACATTACGCCGCCGTGGTCACGGATATTTTCAACCCAGCCTGCTACACGAACTTCCTGTCCGATATTTTCTTCTCTTAACTCACCGCAAGTTACGGTGCGATACTGATTAGCTTTTATCATATATCTACAGTTCCTTTCACTGATATTGTGCTAAATTGCCTATTCTTTTGTATTATACCACAATTTGCCTAAGCAATCAATATTTTAAATGATTTTTATTTCAAAAATTCTATCTTTTTCAGACAATGCCACACAAATAATGTGCGGCACCGTTTATTCAACACTCTTAAGGCTTTCAACCATATTTACTTTTTTAATCTTAAATCCCATTGCAAAATTCACAATCAAAGCAAATGCAAATGTCAGCAAAGCCGCAAAAACGAATGATGTAGGCAAAATATCTCTGCCAAACATTACATTGTCAACCTCAACGGTCTGAATAATAAATCTTGTAAGGAAAATACCGAGAACAAGTCCTGAAAGAATACCTCCGAGAGTAAGCACGATATTTTCTTTATAAATAACGCTTGAGGTTTCTCTGCTGTAAAATCCGAGCACCTTAAAAGTTGCGATTTCACGCACACGCTCGGCAATGTTGATATTTGTAAGATTATAAAGCACTACAAACGCAAGTGCCGCTGCACAAATAATCATAACAAGCACAACCATATTAAGCGAATTGAGCATATCTTCAATTTCACCCATACCTGATGAAAGATAGGTTACACCCGCTACTTTATCATTCGTCAGCATTTTTTCACCGAACGCAGTCTGTTCGTCAGGATTTTTCAGTACAACCTGTGCCATATTAAACTGCGGTTCTTCTCCGAATTTTTCACTGTAAAGTTTAGGAGAAATAAACACATAATTCTTTATATACTGTTCATAAATTCCGCCTACTGTAAGTTCTGCGGTTTTATCATCAACAGTTACACTTACGGTATCACCGACTTTGACAGACAATTCGTTCGCCATTTTTTCATTTATCATTACGGAATCATCGGTAATATCAAGGTGCTTTTTGTCGCCCCTTGTTCTAAGTTCTGTAACCTCCGAAAATCTCTGCGGATCTTCCATTACCGTAAGATAAGTGCTTTCATCTTTTACAACATTATTTTTCTTTACAACAACTTCCTGCTGACCTGCAAGCATAATTGACGCTGCGTCGCCCGTATTGTTTATTGCATTTTTCAGATAATCAAGCTGTTCGACAGTTCCGCCTTCTTTAGGAATAACAACCGCATTATATTTGAATATTTCGCTAAACTGTGTATCGGTAAGCGGAATAAAGCTGTTTTTAAGTCCGAATGCCGCAACTATCAAAGCCGTGCAGCCTGCAATGCCTATGATTGTCATAAACATTCTTGATTTATATCTGAAAATATTTCTTGTAGTCAGCTTTGCGGAAAAATTCATATGTTTCCATATCGGAGTAATTCTCTCAAGCAGTATCCTCTTGCCTGCTTTCGGAGTTTTAGGTCTTAGAATTTTTGCACAGCTCTGGCTTAATTCTCTTACACATACTATTACAGAAACAAGCAATGTACAAAGTACGGCGGCAAGCGTACCGAGTATAATACTCTGTGCATCAGGTACAATGCTGATGTCAGGCATATAATACATAATCTGATATGCATTATAAATAATATACGGCAGTGTATTTATGCCTATTAATACACCTACGGTACAACCGATTACACCTGCAAAAACAGCATAAATCGCAAATTTCATTATTATGCTTAAGTTATTGTAGCCGAGCGCTTTTAATATTCCGATTTCTTTACGCTTTTCCTCTACAAGTCTTGACATTGTGGTTACACAAACCAAAACCGCAACGAGTAAAAAGAACATCGGGAATACTGATGCCACTGCACCGAGTCGCTCAACATTCTGCGCAAAGGTTGAATAACCCGGATTATCCGACCTGTCAAACACATACCATTCGGGATCTGCTATAGCGTCTATTTCTTCCTGTGCGTCGGCAATTTTTTGTTCTGCCTCTTTAAATTTATCATCAGCCTCGGCTTTTGAATCATTGTATTCTTTCCAACCGTCATCAAGCTTTTGTCTGCCGCTTATTTTCTGCTCCTCAAGTTCGGACTTTCCGTTGTCATATTTTTCCTGTGCTGTCGCAAGTTCGGTTTCAGCCTGCGATATTTGAGCTTGTCCCTCTGTTTTTTTACTTTCAAGCTGTGCTTGTCCGTACGCAATCTGCTGTTCTGCACTCTGAATTTGAGCAAGTGCATAGTCAAGCTGTGCCTGTCCTTCCGCTTTTTGTGTTTCAAGCTCTTGTTTTCCGTTGTTCAGCTGTTGTTCTGCCGTATCAAGCTGTTCTTGCGCCATAGCAAGTTTTGTTTCACAATCTGCTAAAACTGCCTGAACCTGTGTAAGCTGTTCCTGCAATACAGCAAGAGCGGTTTCGTCCTCTGTAACCTCAATTTGCGCCTGTAAAGCCTCAATCTGTGATTTGCAAGTTGCTATTGCGGTTTCAAGCTGCGGCTTTTGATTGTTTTCAAATTCACTTTTTGCGGCATTGAATTCATCTTCTTTTTCGGCAAGAGTTTCTTCCGCTATGCTGATTTTTGAATTATATTCTTCAACACCTGCATTATATTCGGCTTTTGCACTGTCAAGTTCCGCCTGCGCAGAAGAAAGTTCACTTTCACCTGTCGCAATGCCGTTTTCGTATTCTTCTTTAGCAGTTTCAAGCTGACTTTTTCCGTCATCTATCTGCTTTTTGGCTGTGTCAAGTTGCGATTGTGCATCTGAAATCTTATCTGTATATTCTTTTTCCGAATTATCTAAAGTTGCTTTTGCATCATCAAGTTTTGTAAGAGCCTCGGATTTTTCGGTTTCATAATTGTTTTTACTGTCCTCAAGTTCCTGTTTTGCTTTGCCTATAACATCTTTATCAAATGCCTCACAGCGTAAATCGGCGGTATTTTCAAGAACAGTTGTAAAGCTTTCAATGTCTTTTTCGTATTCGTCATCAAAGACTGAACCGTCGCTGTCAGAAAAAACGGTTTTCACATACATTTCCGTATATCTTTCGGTTACAAAATCATCCTGATAAATATACATAAATGCTGCAATATTGCCGTTGCCGATTGTAGTTGAGCCACGCTGATACGAAATATACATAGGTGATTCCACTTTACCGACGACAGTATATTCAAGCGTATCTACCATATCAAGTGCATTGGATTCTCCGCTTTCACTTCCAAATACAACCTTGTCGCCGATTTTATAATCACTGCTGCCGACACTGCCGTATTCAACAAGGATTTCACCCTTTTTCTCGGGTAGTCTTCCCTCTTTTATGTTTAATGTATTAAGAGTTTTTTTATTGTTATAACTTTTAGGTGCAGCGAATACTCTTATAACCTTGCCGTTACCGCCGTTTCCGTTTGATTTTAAAACAAGGTCGGCAAAATACGATGGCATAACATCGGTTACATTGTCAAGATTTTCAACCGCTTTTACATCATCTTTATCAAATCCGACAGTAGATACAAGCCTGTAATCCATAAGATTGGATTGAGAATAATATTCGTCTGCCATATTGTACATTGACGGAACCGTAGCTTTGATTCCGGCAAAAAATCCAACACCGAGTGCAATAATCGCAAGTATAGAAATAAACCTTGCTTTAGAATTTGCAATTTCTCTGAAAGTATTTTTTAACAGGGTTTTAGTCAATGTCCTCTCCCCTTTCGCAGAAAATATGAATTACCATTCGATTTCTTCAACATTTTTAGGTTCATCATTGTGAACATCCATAATTACCCTGCCGCTTCTCATCTTTATAATATGATCTGCCATTGGGGTAATTGCTGAATTGTGGGTTATGAGAACTACCGTCATATTTTCTTTTCGGCAGGTTTCCTGCAAAAGTTTTAAAATCTGTCTGCCGGTGTTATAGTCAAGAGCACCCGTCGGCTCATCGCAAAGTAAAAGTTTAGGTCGCTTGGCAAGTGCTCTTGCAATAGAAACTCTCTGCTGTTCACCGCCCGAAAGTTGAGCGGGAAAGTTTGCACTGCGCTGTGAAAGTCCGACGCTTTCAAGCGCCTCTGTACTGTCCATCGGATTTTTACTTATCTGCGTTGCAAGCTCTACATTTTCTTTTGCGGTAAGGTTAGGCACAAGGTTATAAAACTGAAATACAAAACCAATGTCAAACCGTCTGTATTCAATAAGCTGTTTGTCTTTCAGCTTGCTTATATCTCTGCCGCCGACAATAATACTGCCTTTTGTACAGGTATCCATTCCGCCGAGAATATTAAGTACGGTTGTCTTGCCTGCACCCGATGCACCGACTACCACGCAAAACTCGCCCTGCTCTATATTAAAAGAAACACCCTCGACAGCGTTAATAGTCACTTCGCCCATTTTATATATTTTGTAAACATCTTTAAATTCAACAAGGCTCATAATATCCTCCCGTAACGGTAAATTTTCTTTGCTTTTTAAAGTGCTGAATATACAGAATAAACCTGCTTATAATACAATATTATAGCACTTTTTACACCTCTTATCAATATACAAATACAGTGTTGATGTCGAATAAACCACAATATGACAAAACCGACCAAATTAATTGGCAATTGGCTTGACGAGGGTAAAAAATTATGCTAAAATACTAACGAACATAGGTTATTGCAGTGTAGATTGTTTGGTAATTACAACTCACCGCAAATTCTGATACTATGTAATTTAAGAAACAGAAAGGTTGATACTGAAATGGCAAAGATTGATTTAACTAAGTATGGTATTACCGGTACTACTGAAATTATCCACAATCCTTCCTATGACGAACTCTTTAACGAGGAAACAAAGGCTGATTTGGAAGGCTATGAGGTTGGACGTGAAACTGAGCTCGGCGCAGTTAATGTTATGACCGGTATTTACACAGGCCGTTCACCTAAAGATAAGTTCATCGTAATGGACGAGAATTCAAAGGACACTGTATGGTGGACTTCTGACGAATACAAGAACGACAACCATCCTGCAACACAGGAAGCTTGGGAAGCTGTAAAAGCGCTTGCTAAGAAAGAGCTTTCAAACAAGAAGCTTTATGTTGTAGATGCATTCTGCGGCGCTAACCACGATACAAGAATGGCAGTTCGTTTCATCGTTGAGGTTGCTTGGCAGGCTCACTTTGTAACAAATATGTTCATCAAGCCATCTGCTGAAGAGCTTGAGAACTTTGAGCCTGATTTCGTTGTTTACAACGCATCAAAGGCTAAGGTTGAGAACTACAAGGAGCTCGGTCTTAACTCTGAAACAGCTGTAATGTTCAACATCACAAGCCGTGAACAGGTTATCGTAAACACATGGTACGGCGGTGAGATGAAGAAGGGTATGTTCTCAATGATGAACTACTACCTCCCACTTAAGGGTATTGCTTCAATGCACTGTTCAGCTAACACAGATAAGAACGGCGAGAACACAGCTATCTTCTTTGGTCTTTCAGGTACAGGTAAAACTACACTTTCAACAGATCCTAAAAGACTTCTCATCGGTGATGACGAGCACGGTTGGGACGACAACGGTGTATTTAACTTTGAGGGCGGCTGCTATGCTAAGGTTATTAACCTTGACAAAGAATCAGAGCCTGACATCTACAACGCAATCAGAAGAGATGCTCTTCTTGAGAACGTAACAGTAGATAAGGACGGTAAAATTGACTTTAACGACAAGACAGTTACAGAGAACACTCGTGTATCTTACCCAATCAATCACATTGAGAACATTGTTCGTCCTGTATCTTCAGCTCCTGCTGCTAAGAATGTAATCTTCCTTTCAGCAGATGCTTTCGGTGTACTTCCGCCTGTATCAATCCTTACTCCTGAGCAGACAAAGTACTACTTCCTCTCAGGCTTTACAGCTAAGCTCGCAGGTACAGAGCGTGGCATTACAGAGCCAACTCCAACATTCTCTGCTTGCTTCGGTCAGGCTTTCCTTGAGCTTCACCCAACAAAGTATGCTGAAGAGCTCGTTAAGAAGATGGAAAAGAGCGGTGCTAAGGCTTACCTCGTAAACACAGGTTGGAACGGCACAGGCAAGCGTATCTCTATTAAGGATACAAGAGGTATCATCGACGCTATTCTCGACGGTTCTATCACAAAGGCTCCTACAAAGACAATCCCTCACTTCAACTTTGAAGTTCCTACAGAGCTTCCTGGTGTTGATCCTGCAATTCTCGACCCACGTGACACATATACAAATGTTGCTGATTGGGAAGCAAAGGCACAGGATCTTGCAGCTCGTTTTGTTAAGAACTTTGCTAAGTACGAAGGCAACGAGGCAGGTAAGGCTCTCGTAGAGGCAGGCCCTAAGGCTTAATCTTTGTATTAATTTTAACAAGCTAACTAAATAAATTTAAGGGTGCTTTCCATATGGACAGCACCCTTTTATAATGCGTAATATACTTAATATTTAAGACTTTAATGAAAAAGTATCAACCTTTTACTTGCACAAAAGACTATTAAACAGCATAGATTTATCCCCGTACTTTTAATTAAAATCAAGAAATAGAATTAATAAAAACAACTGCCGCACCGATCATCATAATTGCGAATACAACAACCGCAACTATCATTGAAATATTATTACTCAATGCGTTTAAATCCAAACTGTTAGACGAATTAGACTTTTTATTGGGGGCAAGCACCGGAATGTGACATTTCTTTGCCCATACAATCAGTGAATTGTAATTATCACACCAATTAGAAACACCTACAAGTTTTTTGCCGTTGACATAAATTTTAGCGGTTTTAATCCTGCTCACCTTTATGTAATTAATCTGATCATAATGATATGGTTCATCTTTATAATAAAGATAGCTCGTCTGTACACTCGGGCATTTTTTTAATTTTAAACATATAAGTAAAGCTATAGCAAAAAATATTGCAGTGCTCAATATGCTTATTATCAGAATTTGAACAGTACTTAAAGTAAAAGGCGTATGATTAACGGAAGAAGTAATCGCCTCTCGTATCAAAATTTTTGCGACAGGAATCAAGCCGATAACTATAATTGGTATAATAACGAAAAATCCGTTAAAATCATAGTTCAAATCAAATTTCGTATTATAAACCGACTTTTCAATGGCTGCATTTTCTTCATTTTGCCGCCTTACATCAAAATACTCAAGCTCTTCTTTGGCATAGTTATTTAAATCATTAACAATTGGCATAGTGTTTCCCCTTTTAAACCCTCAGTTGATTTTCTGTTTTTATATTATCACAAGCAAAGAAAATTTGCAATGTTTGGTAAACAACAGAATAGAGCGGTTTATGCAAAAAGTGATATTTGAATCATTTTATAAACTGAAAACTTGAAAAATGCAATTACCTCAATTATAATAATTACATAACATTATAATTGAGGTAAATATGAAAACTAAAAAACGAAAAACCACAAAAATCACTGTGCCTACCGCACTTGCTTTGATATGCTGTTTTGCGGTGATTTTAATTATAAACAATCAGCCGACAGAAAATACTGCAAAAGACGAAATTATCTCCCTTAAAGATATTCCCGATTATTCAGGTTCTGCTTTTATAGAAATAAACGGCAACGAACCGTATTTCAGTGATGACGATTACACAACATCATCATTTGAATACTATGCGGATTTAGACGAATTAGGAAGATGCGGCACAGCCTATGCCTGCGTTGGTACAGATATAATGCCGACAGAAGAGAGAGGTCAGATAGGCAGAATTAAACCGTCAGGCTGGCAAACAGTAAAATATGACTTTATTGACGGAAAATATCTGTACAATCGCTGTCACCTTATCGCCTATCGGCTTACGGGCGAAAATGCAAATGAAAAGAATTTGATAACAGGAACAAGATACCTGAATGTAACGGGTATGCTGCCCTTTGAAAATATGGTTGCAAATTATGTAAAAACAACCGGTAATCACGCACTTTACCGTGTAACTCCTGTTTTTGAAAATGACGACCTTGTTGCCAAAGGAGTATTAATTGAGGCAAAATCCGTTGAAGATAAAGGCGAGGGTGTAACATTGTGCGTATACTGCTACAATGTTCAGCCAAATGTAACTATCGACTATAAGACAGGTAAAAGTGAATATAGCGAAAATGAATACTAAACAAATTCCCGCAATGCATTAATCTGCATTACGGGAATTTTTCGTATTACGATCTTTTACATAATTATATAGCTGTCAAAATATTTTTCTTGAAATTTAATCTGCCGCATAATTTTTTTTAGTAAAAGAAATGTTTTCAGGTGTAACAATCCATTTTTCTTCTATATCGACATTACGATGAACAATCACAATTACTTTTCCTTTAAAAGATTTAAGCGGATAATTCAAGCCTAAAATATAGGATTCTTGCTCCTCACCATCCGGTGCAATTACACCGGGTACATAACCGTAATTAACAGAACAGTAAATATCTTTACATATTTTGCTTTTTAAAAATATTTATCTTCTTTTATATATGACAATTTCAGGATTTGAACAATTTTCGCCGTACTCGCTTACAAGAATAAAATCCAATCCGGCAACCAAACCAAAACATCTTGTAATAGATCCGTCATTAAATTCACATTCAACTTGATTACACAAGTATATACTGTTATCATCAAGCAATTTTAAATTTTTACCGTTCGGCATACGATAAGACAAATTTACATATACCCCATTCATTGCATATAACTCATTTATAGCAGGCATTCCCGGAATATTAAGAGAATTAAACTCGTCAATCAACTGATTTTTCAGCACAATATAGTTGTTCATTCCTCCCATATCAATACATTGATAAATAAAACATTGCTTTCCAAAAGGACAGCCTTTAGTTTCATTGCAGCCTTTGCAATTTCTGCTTTTGCCATAGCCACAGTTATCACAATCCGCCCCACATAATGATTTCATATTTATCCTCCAATTATTTTGAAAATTTGGATAATTATTATAATGCAATATAACATTAATGTCAACAGTTTAAGAAATATAAATATTTATATCAAATTTATCTAAAACATTTATATAAAACTTAATAATCAATTATTTGTTTGTTTTTTGGGGAAGTGTTACAAGCATTACTGTTCCATTTTTGTCGCTTTTTTCAGCTTTTACCGTACCGTTGTGCAAAAGTACAATTTCCCATACAAGTGATAGTCCAAGACCTACACCGCCGTATGCTCTGCTACGAGATTTATCAACACGGAAAAATGGTTGAAAGATACTTTCTCTGTACTGCTTGGGTATACCATAACCGTTATCTTTAACTCGTATATAAAGCTGATTATTCTTTTCGTCAACAGTTATAATTACAGAAGCATTTTCTCTGTTGTAGCGTATTGCGTTTTCAGTTAAATTAAATAATAAACGATAAATTAAGGTGTCACTGCCTATCATCATACCATTGCCGTTGTATTCAAGGCGAATATTCTTTTTTTCTGCAAGGGGAGCAAGGTCGGTAAATATTTCTTCAATCATAGGGGCAATTTCTATTGTATCTTTGCACTCAACTGTACGAAGCTCACTCATTTCAAGCAAAGTTTTTGTCATTTGTGACATTCTTTCATTTTGCTCTTGTAGCAGTGCAAGAAATTCTGCTGTATCGTTGCTCATATTTGGGTGCTCAACAGAAAAAAGTTCAATTTGTGCTTGAATTAAGGCAAGTGGTGTTCTTAACTCGTGCGCTGCATTTCCTGTGAATTGCCGTTGAGCAGCAAAACCGTTGTCGAGTCGGTCAAGCATATTGTTAAATGATTGACAAAACTGTTTAAATTCCGGCAAAACATCGTCGCTTATTTTCATATCTGCCAAATTGTTGGGCTGTACATTCTCTACTTGAGAGGCAAAACTTTTTAGCGGCTTTAAAGCACGACCACTGACAAAATATGCAAGTATACCACCAAGTACGCTTACGGCAATTGTTATGTACCAATTAGTAGTATTGAATGAATCTTGTGCACCACTGATAATAATGGTAAGCTCACTGTCGGGATTTTCATTTTCCGGATTAAATGAACTCGGTTTTCCTTTATCAATTTCACTATATGCTGATATTCCGTTGCCTATTGAATCCATATATCGTTTGCCTGAATAACCGATTAAACAATTCATTAGCACACAAGTTATGCAAATTAAAACTGTGGTCATTAAGGTTATTCGCCATTGTAAAGAAAGTTTTTTCATTTTTTCTCCTCCATTACATAACCCTCGCCTATACGGTTGTGAATAGGGTCATAGTCTAATGCATTACGAAGCTTTTTCCTTAATGATGAAATGTGCACTCTTATTGAGTTGCTGAAATTGTCAACACTGCTGTCCCATACGTGTTCAATCAACTCCTCTTGACTTACAGGTCTGCCTTGATTTAACATTAGATATTCAAGTATTCCTGTTTCCTTGCGAGTTAAAGATAATTCTTCATCATTTACATCTGCTTTGCGTGTTTTTGTGTTAAATGAAAGATTTGAACATTTTAAAACAATATCGTTTTGAGTGAACTTTCTAAGGGTAAGGTTTCGTATTCTTGCCGAAAGCTCATCTAAGTGAAATGGTTTTGTTAAATAATCATTTGCACCTTCATCTAATCCTAAAACCTTGTCTGCAACCTCACAACGAGCCGATAAAATTAAAACCTTTGTGTCAATGTCTGTTTGCCTCAGAGTTTTCAATACTGTCATTCCGTCAACATTAGGTAGGTTTAAATCGAGCACAACAAGGTCGAAACTTTCAACACTAAGCATATCTAATGCCTTTTGACCGTCATAGCAATAATCAACACTGTAAGCAAGACGCTTAAGACTTCTTACGATTGTGTCACAAAGAGCAACCTCGTCTTCAACAACTAAAATATGCATAATTATCTCCTAATACTTGTATTATTGGTAAAATATCTTTATTATAGATTATAACACATTATAACACAAAAAAATAAAATCTTTGTTAAATTTCTTTCTTAACAAGGATTTTATATCGTTCGTGATATAATAAGGCTAAAGATGAAGGGAGTGGTTAAATTGTTCAAAGTAAAAAAAGCAATATTTCAAATCGGTTTCCTTGTTGCCGGAGTGGTTATGCTGTGCTATGGAGCAATGCGTGGTGAGGCAGACACCGTGCTTAGCAAAGCAATAAGATTATGCTTGGAGTGTATTGGAATTGGATAAAAGAAAAAAGAATGTTTCAAAGCTTGTAAGCCGTTTTCGTACTTTTATTCAGGCAGGTGCAACGCTTTTGACAAATATTCATTTACCTAATTTTTTTAAAGGCGGAATATATCAGGGCAATGGCAAGGCTGTGTGCGTACCGGGGCTAAATTGCTACTCTTGTCCTGCTGCGTCAGGTGCGTGTCCAATCGGCTCGTTTCAGGCTGTTGTAGGCTCATCAAAATTTAATTTTTCCTATTATGTAACAGGATTTTTAATTTTGCTTGGCGTGTTGCTTGGTCGATTTATTTGTGGCTTTTTGTGTCCGTTTGGTTGGCTTCAAGATTTGCTTAATAAAATACCGTGTAAAAAGCTTTCAACAAAAAAACTAAAGCCTTTAACATATTTAAAATATATCATCTTGCTGGTGACGGTTATATTGCTACCTGTACTTGTGGTTAATGATGTTGGAATGGGCGACCCATTCTTTTGTAAATATATATGCCCACAGGGTGTGCTTGAGGGTGCAATTCCATTGTCTGCTATTGATGAGGGTATACGCTCGGCTTTAGGAAATAAATTTATTCAAAAGCTTATTATTTTGATTATTGTAGTTGTACTGAGTGTGGTTTTCTATCGTCCGTTTTGCAAGTGGATTTGTCCACTCGGTGCTTTTTATGCATTGATGAACAAGGTGTCGTTGCTTGGAATAAAGGTTGATAAGCATAAATGCGTGTCTTGTGGCAAATGTGCAAGAGCGTGTAAAATGGATGTTGATGTAGTAAAAACACCAAACAGCACTGAGTGTATTCGTTGTGGTAAGTGTATAACTGCTTGTCCTACTGAAGCAATAAGCTTTCGCTACGGATTTGGTATGCCTGATAAAAATCTTTGCAACACTGTAAAAGAAAATAATAAAACAGATATTAAAACAAATAACAACAAAGATATAACAACGGAGGAATAATAATTATGAAAAAATCAAAAATATTAACTATACTTATGGTTTTAGTGCTTATGTTTAGCCTTGTTGCTTGTTCAACAACTAAAAATAACGACAAATCTCAGTCAAATAATACTGCTGATATTTCAAATTTAATGGAAAGTGAACCAAGCAATTTAGATGACGCAACTGCACTTTATCAAAAGCTTATGCAAAAAGAAAATGAAATTTTTACAAGTAATTCACAGCTTTGGGAAAAAGTGTTTATGTCAGCAAATAAGGACACTCCTATGATTGAAGACGGAACAAATTATGGCGACTTTTTGCTCAATACTATTGAAAACGGTAAAGATAAGTTTACTGCAGATGAGTTGAAAATTCTTAAAGACGGTGCAAATCAAATTAAAGAAATTGAGGGTAAACTCACAATTTTAGAACAAAAATATCCGGGCTGTGGCAGTAAGCCGAGCGAGGGTGACAGTATTGACGCTGAAAGTGCAGGTATGGTAAGTGACAATAGCGAACTTACTAAGTTTCCAAGCTTTAAGGGTAAGGACCTTGACGGAAATGATGTTAACAGTGATGACATCTTCTCATCTAACAATGTAACTGTTATTAACTTTTGGTTTACTACTTGTAATCCTTGTGTAGGTGAACTTGGCGATTTGGAAAAGCTTAATAAAGAACTTGCAGAAAAAGGTGGTACCGTTATAGGTATTAACTCATTTACTCTTGACGGTGACAAGACTGCTATATCTGAGGCTAAGGATGTTTTGACTAAAAAGGGTATTACCTACAAAAATATTTGGTTTGATTCAAACAGTGAGGCCGGTAAATTTGCTTCAGGTCTTTATTCATATCCAACAACATATGTAGTTGATAAAAACGGAAATATTGTAGGTCAACCAATTGTTGGTGCAATAACTTCATCATCACAAGCACAGCAACTTAATAAACTTATTGATGAAGCAATTGAAAACAGTAAAAAATAAAGATTTTAAATATCTCTCTAAATCTTATTAAAACCATATAAAGAAATAAATCCCAAGGCACATTTAATCGTGTTTTGGGGTTTATTTGTTTATATTGGTTCATCACGATTTTTTGCTACAAAAATCCCTTGATCCAGTTTGCTGCTCGGTATGTTATCCGTGTTCCGGGATATTTGAAAGGTATTTCCTCTGTAAATGTTTCGTGGCAACAGTTGCATTGATATCTATGGATAAAGAAGTTCCATATGTGTGTAGTACCTCTCTGTATTGGAATATCTTTGAGTTTGACTTGTCCGTTTTCATAAATATATACACTGCCTCCGCAATAAGGCATCGGATTAACTGCGTTGACCTTACGCTCTCCAGAAACAGTACGCTTTTATCTTTATTAGGGCTGATTCCTATATGTGTTCCTTTAAATCCTTGACTTTCAAATTCAACTTTGATATCATCTAAATAGAGCATAGGCTTCTCTCCTCCATTGTTTGTCTTGTCAACTACAATTCTGGAGCTTCCTATGCTCTTTTTCAATATTTATTTTTGATTATCCCACATTTTTCCGTGATGAGTGTAAAATATTAAACTTTTTTGTTTTATGTTGCTTGACATATACTAAACATATATGAT
>OBDM01000357.1_pt1 | contig 20299 bp, 13 predicted proteins | sample 1518281 | NCBI WGS metagenome assembly OBDM01 (sample SAMN01760942, study PRJEB22395) | human gut metagenome | reverse complement strand
CTAACAGCCGTCTTGCCGCCTTTTCTAACCGCTGGTCGATGACATACGCATGAACCGATGTTCCGAACAGGGAGGAAAAGCCCTTCGTCAATTTTGAAGTGCTGATATTGACCTGCCGCGCCAATTTCTCGCAGCTCGGAGCCAGGGCAAGCTGGCTGTCAATAATTCGCTTTGCCTCTATGATGGAATCCCGGTCACTTCTGGAAATTGCAACGTAGGTTGACGCGAGAATACTCAGCTCCAGGACCTCGCTCAAATATACCGATAGCAGCTCAAAGACCTTGCTTTCCAGAAACAGGTATCCCAACCCGCCGCGATATTGCGTGAAGTCTTGCAGCTCCGCAAAAATGTGTTCCATATAGGGCGTGATATTCACCTTTGATATGCCGTCCAATAATTTTTTCTGATAGACCTCGATCTCACCAGCCTCAAAGTAGTCATTCAGAATCTTATAGAAATAGGATAGAGGTATTTTCACATTTTTGAAAAGGAAATCGCTCTTTTTAGAATAGCACAGATATTCCATTTTCCCGTGGCCGCGATAAATACAGGATTCACCCTTTTGTATGCTGGCACTTTGCCGGTTGTCTGCAATATTCCAGGAAACACCGTCATTGAAGCAGAACAGCATTTGTATGTATTCTTCACTGCTCACTCCCTGCACGTTCATATCCGAAAAGTAATTCATTCTCCAGTCTGAAACAACTGCTCCCTGTTTCGTGACGATCTGCGAAATCTGACCGGTTCCCATGTCTGCTGGAATATCTATGGTGATCGTCTGCGGTGAATTAGAGAGCAGATCACGATAAAGATTATTCATGTATTGATTTGTCATGTATGAGCGCCCTCCTTATGGTTAGTCTATGCTAATCATAGTTTACAACACCAACCTGGAAAAGTCAATTTGTATTCCTTGTGTATACCGCAGAATCCATTTCACATCAAAACATCGTAGATACCACTTCAATGCTATTTCAAAAACGTAGTGGCAATTAATTTACGAATTATGCCTACTCATCGTACATTTTTATCCTTTTGCATTATTATTTCTTTGTTCTTATTATCATTTGCAGCATTATCTCTCAAATAATTTTCAAATGCATCTGCATTATACTGATATTCCTGTGGTTCAGCGACCATCGGTGAATATACAACCTCTGCTTCCACTCGCTCAGCTTCTGCCCTCTCCGGCTCTGTCTGTTCCACGCTCTTCACATTACCCTTATGCTTTTCCTTATCTATCTGCACATTCATTGCCAGATTATCCAGCTTATCAATCGAAGCGTCCAGATGAAGTTCCATTGATACAAGCACATTATTTACTGCTTTCATCGGTGCAAGCACTGCTTTAGTTATTGTATGCTTCTGTTCTTTCTGTGAATAATCTACCTCCAGTTTATCTGCAAAAGTACGAAATGCATTGGCTGCTGTCTGTCCTGCCTCACGAAGTCCTTTTCCAAGCAATGCAGTTTTGGCTATATCCTTATCCGTAGTTCTGATTGCTCCTCTTACATTCTCCCGAATATTCAGAAGTTTATTCTTTATTTCTAAGAACTCTGATACTCTGTATAATGCTTCTCTGCCTTTTACCTTAGTCTCATATACAATGCTTTTTGCAGTAGATTTCACCTGCACTTTCACCTGAAACACCTGTGATTTTATCTGTTTGCATCTGGTATTAAGTCGCTCCTGTGCTTCTGACAATGCCTTTTTTGCATTATTGACAAGTGTATCTTCCTGCATTTCTTTGATCTGCTTCTGCATATTGGTAAGTTCTTCCGTCATGGAATCAATCTTTTTCTCCAGTCCATCCACATAGCTGCATATCTCAAATACATCGTTTGCCTGCTCTTTCATGGCATTTTTCTTTAATAATTCGAGAAGTTCTCTTATAACCTCCTCATTGGTAAGTGATTTTCCTGCTTCCATATCCATTCTGTTTCCTCCATTCTGTAAACGGGGCAGCCTTGACCGCCCCTGTACCTTAATTACTAATTATCGAAAGGGTGTAGCCTCTTTGTCCTTCTCTTTATCGGGATTGCCATGATGTTTCTCGGCACTCTCCCTCGCCTTTTCGTTGCTCTTATCCTTTGCTTTCTCATATTCCGAGATAATCTCATTGTAGAGTTTTTCCCTGAAATTCTTTGTGACCGGATAGCAGACATCCTGGTAGATTGGCTTGCCCTGCTCGTCCACCTGCTTTGTCTTATAAGAAGGCATTGATACAAAGATTTTCTCTTTGCCCTGCACGATATTGATATTATTTACAATGAAACTGTTTTCAAAGTAAATGCGGGCAAGTCCTTTGATGTTACTGCCTTCCCTCTCATAAGGTGTCACGGTTACGGAAAACTCCGGCATTTCCTGTGTTCTGTCCTGCTTCTGTGTCTCCTCTTTCTCCGGTTCTTTGATTCTTGCATAAGCATCAAGGATATTGGTATAGAGTTCCTCTCGAAACTCTGCTGTGATAGGATTGCACACATCCTTATAGATCACACCGTTGCTTTCATCACGCTCATTGGAGCGGTATCTTGGCATTGATACGAAAAGCTCTCCCTTATCCTTATTCTCAAGGATTGCAATATTGGTGATCTTAAATGAATCACCAAATACTACTGTTGCAAATCCTTTGATGTTGCTGCCCTCTTTTGCCCTTACTTCGTTTACTTTAATTGAATACTTCATATGCTATTCCTCGCTTTCTTTTTGTTCTTTGTTTTGCTCCGGTATGATAAACTCACACCAAAGCTGTTCTATCTGTTCACAAGACAATCTGCCATTTAACCAGTTGCCAAGTGTAACGACCATTCCGTCCTGCTCGTAATAGAGCCACTCCTGTGTTTCAATGTTCCCCTCATACACGATAGTCACATCAAAATCAGGCATAAATAATCCTTCCTCCGCATCCCATACACAGGCTATTCCCTGTCTGAGTGTCAGATTCAGGCTTTCGACATATACAGACCAGCCGCTTACGACTATCTGAAAGTCATCATCAATCTCTGCAATATCATCCTCAAGTCCGATTAGCTCTTCCATTTCCGATACTGCCTCTTCTATCTCACTTAATCGGTATCTCTTATTCATCCATCACCGCCTCCTTATAAATGCACCTGACCACAAAACGCATAGTACCCTTCTGTGAACAGGTAAAAAGAGTTAATTCCTTTTCCTCTCCCTGTGTCTTAATGCTGTTGTCATAAGGATTTACCACCTCTGTGTCTGTTACTTCATAGATATGAGTCTGTCCGTTTTTGTCGATAATTGTCACATCATCTCCTATGGAAATCTGATTTAGTGGTGTAAAAAATGTGCCATATCTGCTGCCATTGTGACCGCATAACACACAGTTTCCACTTTCTCCGATTCCTGCTGTCTCTTCTATATGACCAATCCCGGCATTAAGGACTCCCTTGCCGGTTCCCTCCATTACCGGATACCTGATATCTAACCCCGGTATCTCAATGATGCCGATAACACCGCCTTCTTTAAGAATGGCTTCATCCTCTTTACTAATGGAGGTTTGCTCTTCCTCCACATCTGTTTCTTCATCGTAATCTTCCTCCAATGTCTGCTCAAATTCACATATGAGCTGTTCTGTCTGTTTTTCTCCGGTTGCCCTCCAGAAAAAAGGGACTGCCATAATGGCAATCCCTGCTGTAATCAGTAGTCCTGCGACCACTTTTCTTATGCTCATATTATTCACTCTCCTATCGTGTTCTGCCCTCTCTGTCGGCTGGATAAGCACCTTTATCCTCTGCTACAATTGCTGCAGATTCTATCCTGTCATCTGCTTCTCTTTCTTCCTCCGGTCCGCTCAGGTCTGCATCCACAGCCTTTGCGTTCTCAAGGTCAAGCTGGGCATTCAGTTCACACTGTCTTGCCAGCTTTTCTTCCAGCTCCGTGCTGTATGCAAATGGCTTATCATACTCAGTCTTTGATGCTTCAAGGTCATTCTGGTACTGCTCAATCTTCTTTTCTAAGAAATCAATGTTCTCATGGAGTCCATTGAACAGGTTTTCAAGCTTCACCATACTGCCGACCGGACTGGTGGAAAGCTCTGCTTTATACTCTGTCTTTCCACGAAGCACCATATAATTGATGTCAAGGAAGTTCTTTTCCACAAGCAGCTCAAATCCATGGAATTTACCGATTGCAGTTGTCTCTCCGGTCTTACACTTGCTGATTGCTTCAAGCATCATGGTTCCACCATCCACACGCTCAGTATAGGTTGCTTTGCCTATGGTAATGGCAAATTCTGGATTATCAATCAACTCCTTATCCCTTGCCTTTACATCCTCACGGACATTGGCAAGCTTTTCTGTTGCTGTCTTAATGAGCTTCGGGTACTTAATCATAAAGTTGTCCTGAAGTCCATATCTCTGATTGTCATAGGATGCCTTTAAGAGCTTTAATCTCTGGACATCATTGTCAATCTCCATCTTTTCCTTGATCAAAGGATTACCGGTGGCAACCGCCTTAATCTCTGCATAGGAAAGTGTTGCCTCGTCGATATCCTCGCAGCTTCGGCTTACCGCCTTGCTTGTCATTACCTGACTGATGAATCGCTGCTTATTCTCAACCAGCGACCAGTTGTATGCATCAAATGTTCCTTTGGTGACATATCTGTAGATTGCCACCTCTTCATTTTCGTTGCCCTGTCTGATACCTCGTCCTTCCCTCTGTTCAATGGAGCTTGGCTTCCAAGGACAGTCCACATGATGCATTGCAACAAGGTGTGTCTGCACATTTACACCTGTTCCACACTTGTCCGTTGAACCGATAAGAACCTTCTTCTTACCTGTCCTCATCTCCTTAAAAAGTGCGTCCCTCTGTGCATCCGTCTTGGCATCATGGATAAATGCTATCTCCTCTGCCGGAATACCATACTGGATAAGTGTTTCCTTCAGATAATCATAGATGGTAAAGTCCTTATCCGGTCCCGGTGTACCGATGTCCGAAAAAATAAGCTGGCAGCCTATATGACCGTTGGCATTTCCTTTCTCATATTCTTTCCACACATTCTCCGCTACCTTATTGAGTTTTCCATCCGGATTGTTCGGCGCATCCTTATCAATCAGCCTTGCATCTGTTCCGAGTAATCTTGCCTCATGGGTAATCTTTAGGAAGTTGTCTACACTTGGATCAACTCCACCGCCTCTGATACGCTCTGCCCTCACAACAAAGTCTTCCATGACCTGCTTCACATACCAGTCAGGCTCCGACTCCACTATGATAGGCTTGCCGCCACGGAGAGCCGGCACATCAAGGTCAAGCATGTCTGCGGTCTGCACATCTGCTACCTCACGGAAGATATTCATAAGCTCCGGCAGATTCGTAAACTTATTAAATCTGCTCTTAAAACGGAATCCACTTCCCTCTACAGTAAGCTCCAGTGCTGTTGTCACTTCACCAAAGTTCGCTGCCCATGAATCAAAGTGATAAATCCCCATCTCTTCAAGTGCCGCTTTCTGTAAGTAAAGCTGCATGACATACATCTCACACATGGTATTGGATATCGGTGTACCTGTCGCAAATACAATGCCTCTGCCATCATTTATCTCAGACAAATACTGGCATTTAAGCTGCATATCCGTTGACTTCTTAGCTCCGCTACTGCTGATACCTGACACATTATTCATCTTGGAAAAAATCGCAAGGTTCTTAAAATTATGTGCCTCATCCACCATGATAGAATCCACACCAAGCTCCTCAAAGGTTATAAGGTCATCCTTTCTGCTCTCATCAGATAGAGATTTCAGCTGTTCCTCCAGCTTTTTCTTCTGGCTTTCCATCTGTTTTACAGTCCAACGTTCTCCATTACGCTCCTTCATCTCATCAATCGCATAGCTGATTTCATCAATCTGCTCGTTAAGCATTCTTTCTTTTCTCTCTGCGGAGATTGGGATTTTCTCAAACTGCGAGTGCGACATGATGATACAATCATAGTCACCTGTCGCAATCCTTGATACAAACTGCTTTCTGCGGCTCTTTTCAAAATCACGCTCCGTGGCAACCAGGATATTTGCTGACGGATAAAGCCTTAAAAACTCTGATGCAGTCTGCCCGATAAGTGGCTTTGGAACAACCATGATTGTCTTATTGGCAAGTCCAAGTCTCTTCTGCTCCATACATGCAGCCATCATCTCAAATGACTTTCCTGCACCAACACAGTGTGCCAGCAGGGTATTTCCTCCAAGAAGGATTCTTGCCACCGCATTCTTCTGATGAGGCTTTAGCTCAATCGCCGGATTCATTCCCGGAAACTGCAGATGGCTTCCGTCATACTCACGCAGACGGATGTTATTGAATGTCTCGTTGTAATATTCCACATACTTCTGTCTTCGCTCCAGCTCTGCAAACAGCCATTCCTTGAACTTCTCCTTGATCATGTTCTGCTTTTCCCTTGCAAGCATTGTCTCATTCTTATTGACTTCATAATGATATTTGCCGTCTCCGTCATCAATCCTGTCCCTGACTGTTACAGTTTTAAGATTCAGCGTATCCTCAAAAATAGAATAAGCATCCATGCGGCTTGTACCATAGGTCTTAGTAGCTGCCACTGAATGCTTATCCATGCTCTTATTCTCGATGAACCATTCCATGCTCATCTTATTTAAGTGTACCTGAATGCCTGTATTGTAAAACTGGCTTCTGACTGCTCTTGCACGTCTTGGTGTATTGAGAAGTTCATAGATAAACTGCTCATAATCAAGCGGTTCAATCCATGTCGTACCAATCTTTACATCAATGTCTGAGGCTTCAATCCATTCCGGCTGCACCTTTTCAAGTGCTGCCACATTGCCTGCGAATCTTTCTGCCTGTGGATTGTCTGTATCCGCTGCCATAGCCTTTGCTACACGAAGCTTGTCTCTCACATATCCGGAAAGATACTCGTCTGCTGTCTCCCAGCCGATATCAGGATTGTTCTCGTTGTAACGGTCGGGATTAAGGAAAATCAATCCGTCCAGCTCTTCTACAAGAACTGCCCTTCTAAGCTGTGCCAAAGCATCATCACTAAATGTTATCTCATCAGCTGTCTGCCCTGACTTTTCTGCAAGCTCTTCCTTTGCATTAGTAATATCCGGCTCATAGATAGAGAGCATATAGGCAAGGTTTACATATCCAAATTCATTGACCGATACGTTTAATGCTTCCACAGCAGTCTCAACCCTGTCTATGACAGTCTTTGCCTTAATCGTCTGCTTATAAAACATATCCGCTTTTTTCACCTCCCCGTCTTCATTTACTTCCTCAAGACTGCAAAGAAGTGGGTAATCGCTGTCGTCTCGAAATGCTATTCTGTTTGCTTTTGAAGTAATGGCTCCATACTGCTTTATAAAGGCATCGTATTTCACATTAAGAAGTCTCTGCTTATCAGAAAGCTCCTCCTCGCTGCAACCATCCATCTGGATATCAATCAGCTCTCTTGTTATCTGTCTGATTTCATCAAGGCATCGGATTCGCTCCTCGGCAGTCTGTGATACTTCTTTTTTTACCATCTCGGAATTTTCCCTGTAATAGAGTTTTCCTTCAAAAAATGTGTAAGTGTAGTTTCTCACATCCGGATCAGCCGGGATAACTTCCTCCGTCTGCTCCGCCTCATCTGCCACTCTCTCAAAATCTGTCATCTGTGCTTTGATATTACCGATAGCCTTATTGAGAGTCTCATACATATTGAAGTTCTCATCATTATTCACACAGACTGTATATCTGCTGTCCTGTCCGTAAATCCTTGTGTCATATTCCATAGATCCAAGCATCATCTCCGGATGCTCTGCAAAATAAGAGTTGACTGCAATGCCATTCTCAGTTACACCAAGGTGTACCCAGTCAGGTTCAATATCAATCTTTCTCTCCCTCTTCTGCAAAAACAGGATATCTGCTGTCACTTCGGTTCCTGCATTATCTTTAAATGCAGTATTCGGAAGTCTTACTGCTCCCACAAGCTCTGCTCTTTCAGCCAGATACTTTCGGATAGTAGGATTTGCCTTATCAAGTGTTCCCTTTGTGGTGATTACTGCAACCATGCCTCCCGGTCTTACCTGATCAAGTGCTTTTGCCAGAAAATAATCGTGGATACGGAAGTTATACTTGTTGTACTTTGGATCAAATACCTTATAATCACCAAATGGCACATTTCCGACAACCACATCAAAGAAGTTATCCGGATATGTGGTATTCTCAAATCCTGTGATACTGATATTGGCATTCTGATAAAGCTGCTTTGCAATTCTTCCTGAAATGCTGTCAAGCTCCACCCCATACAGCTTGCTTCTCTGCATTGGTGCCGGCATACTTCCAAAGAAGTTACCGATACCCATAGATGGCTCTAATACATTGCCGCCTCTGAAACCAAACTGGACAAGTGCCGAATTTATGCACATGGCAATCTCCGGTGAAGTATAAAAGGCGTTATTTACTGTTGCCCTTGCAGCACTGTATTCCTCATCAGATAAAAGGTCTTTCAGCTCTGCATATTCTTTGCTCCAGCCTGCGTTATTCTCATCAAATGCCTGTGACAGTCCGCCCCATCCGACAAACTTCGACAGAGTTTTCTGTTCCTCAGGTGTGGCAAGCCTGTTCTCTGATTCAATCTGCTTTAAAGTGCGGATTGCATCCATATTCCACTGGTATCTGGTCTTAGCACCGCCTTTTTTCATTTCCCAGAGGTTATAGTGGAAATTGTGTTTCGTCTGCCCGGCAACATTCTTCTCATTTTCAAGACTTTCTACTTGCTGTACTGGTTCCTGCTTTGGTGTAAAATCTACAGTTTCCTGTGATTCTGTATCAGCCTGAATATCATCCACAGATACTGATACTGCATCATCTGAAACCACATGTCCATTCTCATCAATCTTGGTTTCCCAGCCATTCGCTATTGCTCTTTCCCTGGTTTCAAGACGATTGGCTTTTACACTATCCTCGATATCAAAGAATCTCTTATAGACCGGATTCATCTTATCCCTGTCAGCCTTCTGTTTTGTCTCCTGATAATACTTCTTCTGGTCTTCTCCACAGTAAAATGGCTGTTTTACCATATAGGATAAAATCTCGTATAACTCACGCCAGTCGAGTGCACCTTCCTTACGCACACCATTCCTGTTCTTATAGCTGATCTTCACATAACCGCTTCTGATTGAGTACTCCACAAGACCATACTTATTGTTGGAATATGCCTTTCTTTCTGCATTGTCTGTCCCCAATGCGATATCCCTGATAAGGTCAAGTTTATTTGGCATAAATGCAAAATCAGACTGCACCACATCCATAAGGAATGCCCTAAACGGAGTGTAGCAGCTGCAATCTGTTACAAGAATCTCCGCCGCATCACGCAGGTCTTCATCAAGCTCTGCAATACGCTTGGAATAATCAATCGGTGTAATATACTGAAGCTCTGATGGATCTTTTTCAGTTGTTTCAGCTTCTATCTCTGCACCATATTCTGCCTGTGTTACCATGCGGTCTTCATCGGCAGTTTCCTGTGGTGTCATGCCTTTTGCACTTACATAATCTCTGTTAGAAGCATAGCTCTCCGGCTCATCCGGTATTGCATAATCATCAATCTCTGATTCTGCCTCCTCCGGTTCCACTTCCTGGTATTCGGCATCAATGACCTCATCATCCTCACGGAGTCCGTCCATCGCAAGCTCATCAATACGAGGTGTCTCAGGCTGGTATTCCCCTGTAAGAATAAGGACTCCAAGCTCTTTTTCGATATCTTTCCACGAAACATATCCTTCAACCTCTCCATCCTCATCTCGCCACTGAAAACGCAGTCCATTCCCATGAAATGTGTCATATCCGTGCAGTCCCAGTCCGTCAACCGGCCAGCCTGCACCTCCCTGACCATATTCTGCTTTGATACGCTTTGCTCTGGTTCCTGCATCAATCTCTGTTTCAAAAATCTTGCATACCCTGCCCTTACCACCGATAAAACCTGTACCTCTCATAAGCACCTGTTTGATATACTCACTTGGTACTGTTGCAGACTTTTTGGGATTCAGGTAATTGTATTTACCTGCTAATGCAGCTTTTCTGTCCTGCTCGAACTGACGCATAAACTGATTATTGTTTTCATCCTCAGTATGAATGGTGCCAATGCTTGCCTGCCCGTTCTGGTCGAAAAAAAAGGAAGCCTGTGTATATTCGGCTTCCTTACTAACACCCAATGAATTGATTTCATCAAGTTCCCTATTCAGTTCTGTATCATCTGATTCTAGTGGAATCGCATCACTATCTGATTCAGTACCACTTCCTCTGCCTGCATCTTCGCCTGCTCTCTTATCTTCCACATCTCCATTGTCGATGACGGATTCTGTGGCTTGTGCTTCGCCAGATACTGCATCTCTAACTGGTCGTACAGCTGATTCGCTTCCTCCTCTACCGCTGACATCTTCTCGTACATCTTCCCGAATCTCATCAGCGTCTTGTATCTTGCCGGCTCGTTCTCCTTTAGATAGTTCATCGCCATCCTTCCGTATTTGCCCAGCTTCGTGAGATCCTCCGTCTCGTCCGGCATCTCTATCTGCGGATAAAGCAGTCCGTCCACTTCCTTGTAAGTCATTTCTTCTAACATATCCAATTCTCCTTTCGCTCTCGATTGCCTTTAAGTTACGACTAAATTCTCTAAGAACACTACAGGAGACATCGCATACAATGGAACCAAGACGGTAAATGATCTCTTCGTCTTTGATATTTACGATCTGACTAAAATCCTGTTCTTGCACAGATAAGTCAAATCCGCATCTCGTCCCTACAGCATACATGACACTTGCATATACAAGCTGCTCCATGTCCATTTCCTGCTGTAAGCCATTGCGTTTCTTACTTTCTTCCTTTATCACACTACCTGATAGCTGCATAAGCTCGGTCATTCGGTCTCCGAACTCTTCTTTTATTATAAGCCAAACATCTGTTCCTGTAAACTGTTTTAATATATTTTTTAGAGACTCCCTGTCGCTGTTATCGTACTGCTCAATCTGACCTTCTGACACAAGAAAATCCACATAATCCTTAAGATTTTCTCCCTCAAGGTCCCATGTCAGTTTGACATTCTTCCCTCCGGTATCACTGATATCAAAGATATACCTCATGCGTGGATTCAGTGCCCTCGACGGGAAGATAGCGCAGCCTTTCGCACCACGCTTTACATATCTTCCCACCTTTTTCCAGGTATCATAATCTGCCATGAGTGTGCTTTTTTCCGGAGGTCTCTGAGCTGTTACCATAACGATATTGTCAAATTCATAGCGGTATAACTGACCTGCGACCTTTAACACATCCATCCAGTTCTTTTCTGATCTGGTGATGTTACCAATCTCAGAATCGTATATCGCTTTGACCTTCATATCAACGCCCATACCTTTGTCCTCCTCTACTTAAACATCTCTGCAAACAATCCCTTAAATAGCTTTAACTCATCCTTATCCAGCTCGATTGCAAATTCATTGTCGATTGCCTGTTTTTCGCATTTATCCTTTTTCTTTGCAATCTTACGCACCACACGAAGAAGCACATAGCACTCCTTGGACTTTGCAATGCTCTGTTTAAAGGTCAGCTCATCCTCATCGACTGACTTCTGTGTCTGATAGATAATCTCTTTTAACTTATCATTGATACTATCTACTTCCTCAAGGGAAATAATAACGGATGCCTTAGAAGCACCCGATCTGTCCCACTCCTTATGAAGTTCCTTTACTAAAAACTCCATGTTTTTAATTACTGTTGTTGAATCACTTTTCATCTTGCTCTTCCTCCGTTTTCTTTTAATGAAGAAGGGAGCTGACCTTCGCTGATAGGCACAAAATCAACTCCCTTCATGTCCTCTGCTCCAAGGACTATCTGCTCTGCATAATACATATCCATTGCCTTATTGATGGCATCGTCAAGCGACTCTGCCTTTACTTTCTGTACTCGTGAAAGCACTTCTTTTATCTCAACATCAAATTCCTGTTCCATATGATATCGCCTCCTGTAAAAATCTCATCACCGGCTCTTTTCTTCCTTTACCTGTCTTTCCTTAAAGCCCTCATCGTACTTTCCATCTTCCAGCCTGTCGTAAAAACAGTCTTCTTCAATCGTTCCAAAATCCTCATACATCTGGTGAAGGAAGTCATTCTGCAGCTTCTTTGGCACATCATCATCCTTTGACATATCCTGATAAAAATAGAACTTCTGCTTTAGCTTTGCCCTGTAATCATAGATATCCTCTATCTTTTCCGATGTGCCATACTCCCTCTTGTATGCCTTGAAATTCGTGGTTGAGAGTGTGGAACCAAGATAAATCCCATGCTCCCACGATACCCCGATTGTGGTATTGTCCTTTGTAGGCTTCACATCCTTCGGATAACGCTTATACTCTGTCGCACCAAGGGCGATTGTAAGAGAACCTGACTTCATATCCATCACCACAAGATTTCTTGGTGATAATGCTTCAAGCACCATGTAATCATGGTCATTGAAGTTATGAAATGTCTGTCCCCTTTCAAATGATCTGTCCACACTTTCATAATGCAGGTTAAAATCATCAACCCAGCCCTTATCGGTCATTCCAATCTCCTTAAGCTTTGCAACACATTCAGAAGAACTGGCTTCTTTATCAAACCGAAATTCTTTGGAATCGTTATAAAATCCCTGAAGAAAATGTCCCAGCTGAATATCATCCAGACAGAATCTCGCAGATACAGTTACATTTGCTGCCCTGTAATACTCTGTGAAGTTATCTGCTTTACCAAGCGTCCTTCCAAGCTGCAACAAATTGTCTGCAAGCTCTGACATGTCATCAATTGCTATAAAACTCTTATAATCATCCAAGGTCATCAGCATATTTGTCTCTGTTCCCTTGTTGTTTTCTGTTACCAGTATCATATCTTTCAAATCCATTCTTACCTCCAATCCCAGAGAGGGACTATGCCCTCTCTGCAAATTTCCTGTTATGGTCTTCCTATCACAACAATCTTTCCTGTGCTTGCCACATCCCGGTAAACCACACCAAGATTTTCATTAAGTGCCTCTACCACCTTGCCATTTCCGACATATACTGCCACATGACTGATGTTCTTATATCTCCCGTTGCTTGTAAAACTGTAGAAGATAAGGTCTCCCGGCTGTAACTCATCAAAGGAGACTGTCTTTCCGGCTTCATCCAGTCCCTGTGCCTCCGCTGCCGCTGTGGTTGCACCGCCGTAACTAATATCCACGCCTGCATCCTTCCATGAATAATAGGCTAAGGAGCTGCAGTCATAATAGTTACCGCTGTCTCTTAAATCCTGACTATAAGGGAAGCCAACTCTGTGAAGTGCATAGGAGCAGACTGTTTTCTGCCTGCTGTCTGTAATTTCGTTTAGGATGGCATTGATTTCATCCTCAGTCATGGAGCTTACTCCAGGACTTCCGCCTCCGCTGCCACTTCCGCTTCCGGCATATCCAAGCTGTCCCATAAACTCCGGACTCATGATCTGCTCAAGCATTTCCACCTGATCAGAATTAAATCCATAGACCGAAATCATATCCCTGTACGATTTTAGTGTGACATTCACATACAGAACCGACTTTGTGACAGTAGTTACATTGCCGTCTGCATCCGTTTCTTCCACATCCTTTGTTCCGGTGCTTGTGGTGTATGAACACATATCATTTACAACTGCCTGCAGCCAGCCTTTTGAAGTATCATTCATGACTGTTGCTGTATCTCCGACACCATGCTTGACCATATAGACTGCCATGATGTCATAGTAATTGCTTGGGTTTTCTTCCATACCTTCATAATCCACATATACAAGCTCTCCAAGGTCATATCCGGTATGCTCATTCACTTTCGTATTAACATCCCGGTTAAACTCCTGCACATAAGCACTCGTTACTGTCTGCACGGTATCTCCTGATTCAAGTGGTGGCAGAAATAAAGCAAATGGAGAATTGTAAAGGATTGCTATCACCGCTATAACCGGAACCGCAATCATGGCAACTACAAGAACAAGTAATAAAAGCACCAATCCGATAATCGGTGCAGCTGCCTTTACCCAGGTAATCGCTTTTCGCACAATCAGATCCTTTACCAGCTTTGCCACGCTGTCTGTCTGATTCTCCTGTGCTTTCATCTTATCCAGAAAGAATTTTATCTTCCTGCTCCGGTTGGTCATCTTTTCATCCTTGACCTCTATGGACACACCTGCAGCATATCCGGCTGCCATGCCGATTGCAGTTCCAACTCCCGGTGCAACCGCTGTTCCTGCCGCTGTAGCAGCTGCCTTTGTCGCAGTTTTTGTTGCAACCTTGGCAGTTGTCTTGGCGGTTTCTTTTGCCGTCTCTTTAGCTACCGTCTTGGCTGTATCTTTGGCAGCTTTCTTTGCTGTCTTTTTTGCCAGCTTCTTTCCTGCCTCTACCTTCTTGATACGCTTCTTTGCCTCGGCTGCCGCCTTTTTCCTGAAAAGTGCTGCACCCTTGGAAGCAGTTCCGGTAACAGGGCGGCTTGCTTCATATGCAAGATATGCTGCCTGCGATACCTCCTGCCCGCCTTCCACCTGCTCTGTTACTGCCCCGGCTGCAAGTGCTCCGGTTCTTCCTGCAATGTGAAGATTGGTATTCTTGGTCTTGATTGAAGTTCCTGACTCTCTGATGTTACGCTTAAACTTAGAAAGACCTTTATCCTTAGCCTCCGACTGATGAATGGTACTCTTGCGATAGGACTTCTTTTTATCATCAGATACCTTTGCACCGATAGTCTTAGGACCTCTCTCTACTGTATAGATGTTGCTGCCTTTAATCTTGGCTCCCTTTGGTTCGTGGGCATGAATCTTGGCTTTCTCCTTGGTGTGAATGACCATTGGCTTGTCATCCACTTTCTTTATCTTCAATGTTCTCACCTTCTTTCACTCAATATGCAAAACAGCCACCCAGCTTCCCGGATGGCTATGCTTTGAGGTCACAAATTACGACCTCTATCAACTTTATTCGACATTATTCTGCATTTCACGTTTCTTCTGTTCTGCAATCTTCTCGTGAATATTGGTGTTATACAGTCTGTAAAGGTCTGTATCCTTACTAATCTGATTATCAAACGGAATCACCACCGAGCCACACTTGATAAGCCCCATTCCCGATACAGTATTGGTTACGAATCGAAGCTGTGCCTCTGATACTCCGATAACCTCTGCCATCTTGGAACTGTCCGTGTTTGCCTGCTTTAAAAGTGCCACAAACTCAGAGTTTGCAAGCATTGTGGTTGCTGTATAATTCTGCAACAGATCGACTACATTCTGCGTGATACCTGTACAAAGACCTCCCTGCTTTCTTACTTTCTTCCAGAGCTGCTGCAGATATTTTGCAGAATACTCGGAATTAAGCAGGACATGGAACTCATCAATATAGAGCCATGTTGCCTTGCCTCTCTTGCCATTCTCAACAATCCTGTTCTGAATAGACTCCATCATGACAAGCATTGTAATAGGACTAAGCTCTGTACCTAAGTCCCTGATGCCATATACTGTGAATCTGTTATCCACATCCACATTTGTCTGGTGATTGAAGATGTTAAGTGAACCATTTACGAAAAGCTCTAGTGACAATGCAATGTCCTTTGCCTCGTCCTCCGGCTGCGCCATAAGGATATCGTAGAAATCACTCATTACAGGGATATACTTCTCTTTGCTCCTTGCAATGTCGATATACAGTTTTCTCACACAGCGGTCGATGATTGACTTCTGTCTCGAATTTAAGCTGTCTCCGATACACTGCTCACAAAGACCAAGCATAAACTCGCCTTTTTCTCTTACCATTCCCTTTGAATCATTCGGATCAAGGCTCCACACATCCATCTCCAGCGGATTCACATAGTTATCCGTGTAGGTGGACATATTTACTACAGTTCCACCATAAGTATCAGCTATATCAAAGTACTCGTTCATTGGATCTATGACGATTATCTCATCATCACCCGACAAGAATACGCTGCCCATTTCCATCTTACAGAAGAAGGATTTACCGGAACCCGGCACTCCGAAAACGAATCCATTTCCATTGATGAGCTTCTTTCTGTTGCCGATATTTACATTCTTGCTGATCTGATTAATGCCATAATAGTTGCCTGTGCTGTCGTTAAGCTCCTGCACATTAAATGGCATAAGCACCGCAAGTGACTGGGTAAGAAGGGTACGCATTGTCTCCACCTGTCTCACACCAATCGGAAGTGCTGTGTTGAGTGCCTCCCTCTGCTTTAAGTAGTGTGTATCAATCGTGCAGCTGTTACGCTTTCCGATAGTCTCTACTGTCTCACATACACTCTCAAGCTCCTTCTTGCTTTCTGCCATAAGAATAATGGTTACTCCCACAAAGAAAAGGCACTGGTCATTCTCACGGACATCATCCATGATTTCCTCAATCTCCTTTTTCTCCGTTCTCTTGGCATATGAGATTTCCGTAGAAAAATCGTTATTCTTATTACGGACTCTCTGCTGCTTAATGATATCCGACTCAATACCGAGGTATTTCTTCTGAAGCACCTTTGTGGTCAGATCCTTGGGAACAGGCACCACATCAATGCTCGTGATGGAATGAACCGGAAGGGAAGTAATCTCATTGATGAATCTGTCTGACAAACTGCTCGGATACTTTTTGATAAAAAGTGCCTTGCAGAATTTACTCTCATCCTCAAAATGATCCGGGAAATATTTCACCATCCCATTGCACAGATCATTTCTAAAATCTGCCCCGACCTTCTTTGCCTTTTTGATATCAAAATCAAAGCTGCCCTCATCTCCAAGATGATAATAGTCATAGAGCACTTTCAGTCTCTCATTGCCATTAAGCGGTACAATCTCTGCACCAAGCTCAATGAAAGCCTTGTGTATCGTTGCCTCAAGGGTTGCAAACTGTGCCTTTGCCTCCTCAAAGTTCTTTCTCTCAATCGTGATTGTCAGGTATCTCTCCTGCTCAATCCCCTGTCTGCCCTCAATAATCTTCTCCTCAATGATGTCATTGTAAATTCTTCTGTAATTATTGAAGCCATCGTTTTTCTCAGCAATCAGAACCTTATCACGGAGTTCATCCATGTTTTTGTTCTTATTGTTGATCGTAATCTTATAATTACAGTCCAGCGAATTTAAGAACTTACAGTATCTCTCGAAAATACCGATCTGCTCATCCTCGGTTGCTGTCGTGTAATTGATGTCCTGAAAGCGGTAGCATTTGGAATACTTATTTTTGCTTACTTCAAAAATGCCGTTTTCAGCCACCGCCATAATCTCTATGGTTTCCTGAATGGATTTAGGTGTCTTATACAAAGGCTCACTCGCCTTCTTTAATAACTTAAATCCGTCTGTAAATAAACCCATGTCTCTAACCTCGCTTTCTTATAATGAAAGCCCGCCGGGAACTTCACCCTGCGGGCTATGTTCCCGACCTTGCGGTCAGATACTATTCGTTTCTAATGCATTGCCTTATATGCTGCAATGCCTGCTACTGCCGCCACAATGACTGCGACAAGTCCAAGCAGCATGTTTCTCGTCTTTTTCTTCATTGCTTCAAACTCCTCCTGCTTCTTTACAGCCGAATCAGCTGTTACCGTCTCCTGTTCTGCCTTTCTGCCTTTCTTCTTTACCTGTTCATTCTGTTCTGCTTCTAACTGCTTTATTGCAGGTTCTCCCTCTGTTGATACATAGGTAAGCGCCCTGTTGCCAAACATAAAATGCAGTTTCTTTCCCATATACTCATAGAAATTCATCCCATTAAAGGAATAGAAACCACCAAGTGCAATCGGTGCCACACAGGGAATTGCCACATAAGCAGAACCCGTAAGACCGATATACTTGTAAAGAAGAAGGACGATACCGCCACCGACCACTACGCTTGCAATGGAAAATATAAGCTGCCTTGCAGTAAGTCCCATCGCAACCGATTCCTGATAGCGGTCTATATCCTTGTTTACTTCGATTACCATTGTCCCTGCCTCCTATCTTGATAAATCCTTTGTCTCCGGCTTTCTTGTCATTCCAATATTCGCCTCATACTTATCCATTCCATCCGGACATAGTTCCCTAAGCTTATCTACATTGAACAGATAAAGTGGATATTCGCAGAAACCGCTCCTTTGCGTGAATCCTGTAAACTCCCCAATGTCATTGTCTGTAATAAACTTTTCAATATCCGGCATGTCATTCACATTCAGATATCCGCAGTAATTTGGTGCTGCAACCGACAAATTAACAGTCACATCCCCAAAAGGCTCCTCATATCCATCTTCATTACACATAAGACCAATAAACATTGCCCTGTTATTCATATACTGCTGGATATCAAATGTCACCTGCGTTTCTCCGGTTATACTTGAATTATAAGTAACCTGTTTCTTTTCATTATCCATTTCTGCCTCCTTCTATAATCCAAATGCCTTGCTTGTAAGTGTCTGTGCACCCTTCACACTTCCAACAGTCATTGCTATCGTAAATGTCATTTCACACAGATATATAAGTGTCTGTGCCCAGTCAGCATAACTTCCTGTAAATGCCGGAAGTCCTGCATTGATAAATGCATTACATACCACAATCGCAAGTGCCATCGTTACTGCCTCAAACACACATGACAAGAAATATTTACAGTAGGTAGCCATTGTATGACTGACCATTCTGTTTCCTGCCATCGTGGAGCAGGCAATCGCACCAAGCGGCACAATAATCAGAATCTTTAAGAACCTGAAATACACTGTGTAGATGATAAAAAATCCACAGATAATAATGATGATTGCAAGCAAAGCTGTAAGTATCAGCATTACCAGACTTTCACCAAATCCGAGTCCCTTAATGATGTCTGCCTGTGTCCTGTCAATGGCAAGCTGCGTCGTTGTCCCGGCAGATATAAGTCCCACCAGATTTCCAATGGAAGTAAAAAATGCTTTCATAATCGTGACATTATTTGCAACAAACCATTCTGCAAGTCCCAGTCGGATAAGCATACGCAGGATTGATTCAAACCTCATCTCATCTTTTACATCTATGCTTTCCGAGCAGAAACCGATAACAAAGAACAGCACAACAAGGGAAGAGCCGACCGCTACAAAGACCGGCTCAATACCCTCAATGACTGCCCAGGGACCTCCGCCCTTGAAACTGACCGGTGACTGTCCAAGCATTGCAAAGACCAGGGATATCTGATTGTTCCAAAACCCAAACACCGCTTCAAGAAGTGCAAGGATCTTGTCTCCAAGCTTAAAAATATCCATACTTGTTATTCACCTCTTTCCTTTTACTAAAAGGGGAACTCTTTTTCCCCATCTTAGAAGCCTAAGAATGTCAGAACTGTTGAAATACCAGCCATCATGACACCTGCTACAATTCCTTTCAGAGCGGAGTTCATGGTAGATGAATCCTGCTGCTGATAGGCTTGTGCGAACTCCATAACATTCTTTGCAAGAATGATGACACCGACCGCACCAATGACAGCAATAATAAGTGTCTTTAAGTTCTCAAGTGGCTGTGTTACTGCGGAAGTACCTGTACCTGCTGCAAAACAAGTAGTGCTCATAAGCATAACTCCCATAAGTGCCCCGGATAATGCCGGAACGAATCTCTTTTTTAAGTGAATGAATCTACTCTTCATGCCTTTCTCCTCCATCTGATTATTGTTTGTCGTAATAATCTGTTCTTTTCTCATGTCGTTTATCTCCTTTTCGATAAAAAAAATAAGCCAGCAGGGATAATCCCTAACCGGCTGTTAAAAGTTACTCTATATAATCAGGCAACGCCTGTTGTAATGATTAAATCGGGCTTTTCCCGATGTGTTTAGCTGTTACCACCTCCTTTCAAGGCGCAAAAAAAGCACCTTAACCTTATTGGCTAAAGTGCTTGTATTAGTTTGATATTAAATTGTTGTGAGTCAGACACACTGAACTCTGAGCAAAAGCCCAAGGGACTTTAATGCCCCTTATGCTTTTCTCTTTTCTTTTGCTGTTTCAACTCAAACATTCGCTGTTCTTCCGCCTCTTTTTTCTTGCGGCTTCTCTCTTTACGCACCTGTTTGTTCTGTTCCTGCTGTAATTTCAATGCCTGCTGTGATTTTGTGCCGATGCCTGTTTCCATCGTCTGCTTTTTCGCTTCTCGCTGCATCCGTTTCGGATTTCTTTTTATATCCTTTACAACAGTTTCAACAGCCGGACTGAATTTCAAACTGAAATAGTATTTTTGAATATATTCCTGCACTTCGTAATCTTTTGGTTCTGCACCAAATGTTACCTTCGCCACAGATAGTTTGCCATCTTCAATACGTTCAAATACACCTACCCAAAATGGTTCTTCAAAATATACCG
>OBDM01000352.1_pt1 | contig 20679 bp, 9 predicted proteins | sample 1518281 | NCBI WGS metagenome assembly OBDM01 (sample SAMN01760942, study PRJEB22395) | human gut metagenome | reverse complement strand
ACTTGCTAAATTATATGCTTAAATATAAAATACCTCAGATTGTTACGTTGACCCGTCTTTTGTGTGGGATAATGTGGGAAAACAAAAAAGGTTCGCCTAATTGACGAACCTTTTTGCTCTTCCTCTTGGACTTGAACCAAGGACCCTCTGATTAACAGTCAGATGCTCTAACCGACTGAGCTAAGGAAGAATATGCATTCAATTTTTTTCGCTCTTCCTCTTGGACTTGAACCAAGGACCCTCTGATTAACAGTCAGATGCTCTAACCGACTGAGCTAAGGAAGAATGTTGTTTTTTCTCAAATGCGCTGCAAAAGTAATAGGATATTTTGAAATATGCAATATCTTTGCAAAAAAAATATCGAAGATGGATAAAATAATTGGGTTGGGCAATGCTTTGGTCGATGCGCTGGCAATCATTGAAGATGATAATATTTTGACGGAGATGCAGCTTCCGAAAGGAAGCATGACGCTGATTGATGAAGATAAGTTCTTGAAAATTAGTGAGTATTTCAGCCGGATGAAGACGCACTTGGCTAACGGAGGTTCTGCCGGAAACGCAATTCGGGCAATGGCATGCCTTGGTGCGGGTACGGGATTCATCGGAAAAGTAAGCAATGACTTTTACGGTAACTTTTTCCGGGATAGCCTGCTGGAACGTGGGACAGAGGCGAATTTATTGCTTTCCACTACCCTTCCGTCCGGTGTAGCCTCTACTTTCATTTCTCCTGATGGGGAGCGTACTTTCGGCACTTATTTGGGGGCGGCTTCTACATTGAAGGCGGAAGATCTTTCGCTGGATATGTTCAAAGGATATGCTTACCTATTTATAGAGGGGTATCTGGTGCAAGACCATGATATGATTCTCCGTGCCATTGAGCTGGCTAAAGAGGCCGGCTTACAAGTATGTTTGGACATGGCGAGCTACAATATAGTAGAAGGAGACCTTGAATTTTTCTCTCTGTTGGTCAACAAATATGTGGATATTGTTTTTGCCAATGAGGAAGAGGCAAAGGCCTTTACGGGTAAGGAACCGGAGGAAGCATTGGACATCATTGCCAAAATGTGTAGCATAGCCATTGTAAAGGTGGGTGCCCGTGGTTCTCTGATTCGCAAAGGTACAGAGATGGTGCAGGTACAAGCGGCTCCGGTAGAGAAAGTGGTGGACACTACAGGAGCTGGCGACTATTTTGCGGCAGGTTTCTTGTATGGACTGACGTGTGGCTACTCGCTGGAGAAATGTGGCAAGATAGGCTCCCTTCTCTCCAAAGATGTGATACAAGTGGTGGGTACGGAGCTTCAGGCAGCACAATGGGAAAAAATCAAGGAAGAAATTTTATTAATTAATTAATGTGCTGATGTGCCAATGTGTTAATTGGCTGCGCAATATTTGTTTCGCTATTACGCTGCAGGTTATTAGCACATTGGCACATTGGCATATTAGCACATTATCATAATTATGAGAAGAATTTTAAAGATACGCTGGATGGTTGCCTTGCTGATTGTAGCGGGAGCCGTTTGTTTTTGGGGGTTTAAGAGTGGTGATAGCCGTAGTTTCCAAATAGCAAAGAATCTGGATATATTCAATTCCATTGTGAAAGAGTTGGATATGTTCTACGTGGATACGATTGATCCGAACAAGACTATCCGTGAAGGCATTGATGCCATGCTCTACTCGCTGGACCCCTACACGGAGTATTATCCGGAAGATGACCAAAGCGAATTGGAGCAGATGCTGAAGAATTCCTATGGTGGTATAGGTTCTGTGATTACTTGGAATCCGAAACTGAAACGTTCCATGATATCTGAGCCATACGAGAATATGCCTGCTGCCGATGTAGGCCTGAAAGCCGGAGATATTTTGATGGAAATTGACGGAAAAGACCTTGCCGGAAAGAACAACCAGGAAGTCAGCGAGATGCTTCGCGGACAAGTGGGTACCAGCTTCAAGCTGAAAGTGCAACGTCCCGGTACAGAGAAACCGTTGGATTTCGACATTGTGCGCCGTTCCATCCAATTGCCGTTCATACCTTATTATACGGTGCTGGATAATAATATAGGTTATATCAATCTCAGCACCTTCTCGGGGAATCCTTCCAAGGAGTTCAAGCAGGCTTTTCTGGACTTGAAGAAGCGGGGGATGACTTCGTTGGTGATTGACTTGCGGAACAATGGGGGTGGCTTGCTGGATGAGTCTATAGAGATAGCCAACTTCTTTCTGCCTCGCGGAAAAACACTTGTGACGACAAAGGGTAAGATTAAGCAAGCCAGCAATACCTACAAGACATTGCGTGAACCGTTGGATTTGGAAATTCCTTTGGCTGTTCTGGTCAATGGCGGAACGGCTTCTTCGTCAGAAATCCTTGCGGGCTCTTTGCAGGACCTTGACCGTGCGGTCATTATCGGTAACCGTACTTTCGGTAAGGGATTGGTGCAGACCACCCGTCCGTTACCATACGGTGGTACCATGAAGCTGACGACTTCCAAATATTATATTCCCAGCGGCCGTTGTGTGCAGGCTATCGACTACAAGCACCGGAATGAGGACGGCAGTGTGGGACGTATTCCGGACAGCCTTACTACCGTGTTCCATACGGCTGCCGGACGTGAAGTGCGTGATGGCGGAGGCGTGACTCCGGACATTGCGGTGAAGCAGGAGAAGCTGCCCAACATTCTGTTCTATCTTGTCAATGACAATCTTATTTTCAATTATGCAACGGACTATTGCCTGAAACATCCTACCATCCCTTCAGCAGAGAAGTTTGAAATTACAGATGCCGATTATGCGGACTTCAAGGCGATGGTGAAGAAGGCGGACTTCAAATACGACCAACAGACAGAGAAGATGCTGAAGAACCTGAAGGAGATGGCCGAATTTGAGGGCTATCTGACTGATGCTTCGAAAGAGTTTGAAGCGCTGGAGAAAAAATTGTCGCATAATCTGGACCGTGACCTTGACCATTTCTCCAAGGACATCAAGGGCATGATTGCGGTAGAAATCATCAAGCGTTATTATTTCCAGCGTGGAAGCATTATCCAGCAGTTGAAAGATGATGATGACTTGAAAGAGGCTGTAAAGATACTGACTGCTCCGGCAAAATACAAGGAAATGTTGAGTGCTCCGACAGTGACGTCAATGTCTCTGCAACAAAGAAAGGAGGCAGCCCCGGTTTTTCTGAGTACCGCTACGAGAGCAAATGAGCATGTTTATGATGAAATAGTATAAGGGCATTCTTAAGAGGGTTCTTTTATTTGCTCCTTAATTTATACCGGATAGTCTCTGTATAAGCCTTTTATGCACGGCTATCCGGTTAAGTTGTTTGTAGGGTATTAACTTGTTTTATATTTTTGCAGGTGATAATGAAAATATTGACAAGGTTATGAAACGATTGAATTCTCTGAAAGTATGGCTGTCTGTGGTATTGTTGCTTTGCTTCTCTCTTTCCGGACAAGCCCAGTTCCTGCGCACTTCCTACTTTATGGAAGGAAGTAACCAGCGTATGCAGCTCAATCCGGCCTTGATGCCGGGACGCGGTTATCTGAATATTCCCGTGATAGGTTCGTTGAATGCTACCGTCAACTCCAGTTCCCTGGGGTATAGGGATATTATGGACATTATTGAGAACAGTGATGACAGCGACTATTTCATGAGCAATGACTTTATGAACCGACTGGATGCTACCAATAACTTGAATGTGAATTTGAGTACCGACATTCTGTCTGCCGGGTGGTATAAAGGAAAGAACTTCTGGTCAGTCAATGTGGGGTTGCGTAATGATATCGGTGCCGCCATACCGAAAACCATGTTCCAGTTTATGAATAACATGAGCAGCCGGGAGTTTGGTGACAATATTTCTGACTATTTGGGTATTAACGAAACCATTAATGGACAGAAGCTTGAGATAAATTCCTATGCGGAAGTCGGCCTTGGCTTTGCAAGGAATATCACAGACCGACTGGCTGTAGGTGGTAAGGTGAAGATGCTGCTGGGTATCGGTAACTTAAAGCTGAACATCAACCAGATTCATGTGGAAACTCCTTCTGTCGGCTCTTCAGGAGTGACGAGTAAAGCTTCCATTCAAGTGGATGCAACTTTGGAGAACTCGTCAAAGCTGTTGGAGCTTCCCGAGAATGAGAGTGGCGATTATATCGATGAAATCGATTTTGGCAGTTTCGGTTTTGCCGGATATGGTGGGGCTATTGATTTGGGAGTATCTTACAAGTTACTGGATAAATTGACACTTTCTGCTTCAGTTCTTGATTTGGGTTTTATCAAATGGTCTAAATCGAATACCAGTATAGCGCGAGCCAATGCAGAGCAGACTTATGATCTTCTTGACCCGGCCTCGCAGCAGGAGTTCATGAATATTGTGAACAGCGGCGAGATTCTTAACTATGACATGTTGAAGCTCAAGACGGAGGAGGCTTCTGAGAAGAGCCGTACCCGTGGATTGACTTCTACAATGGTTCTTGGCGCTGAATATGCCTTATTGAATGATTGGCTGGTAGTGGGTGCCTTGTATACCGGTCGTTTTGCCAAACCGAAAACTTTGAATGAGTTGACTTTCTCTGCCTGCATCCGTCCGACGAATGCTTTCAATGTAGCTGCCAGCTATTCCGTACTTCAAGGAGCTGGTAAAACCTTCGGTCTGGCACTGAAACTGGGTCCTTTCTTTGCGGGAACAGACTATATGTTCTTTGGCAAGAATACGAAGAATGTCAATGCTTACTTGGGGGTTTCTATTCCTTTGGGAAAACAGAAAACGGCTGAAAATTAATAAAGTGAGTTATCAGTTGTCGCGGGTTATCTTTCTATAAAAGAGGATAATCTGCGATTTTGTTTTTACGAAAACGCAAAAAGCTTTATCTTTGCTGGTTAATACCTATTAACAGTACTCATGAGAATTGCAATAACGTTTCTCTTGTTTTTGGTTTTCAGTAGTTTGCTGCAAGCTTCACCCATACCTTTTTCTCCTATAGTGAGGAACTATTCGGTGTCGGATTATAATGCCGGTATTCAGAATTGGGCCATTGCTCAAGACGAAAGAGGAGTGATGTATTTCGGTAATAACAGTGGGCTGTTGGAATTTGATGGAAGTGCTTGGCGGCTGTATGAATTACCGACAAAAGGAATTGTGCGTGCTATATATATCAGTGAAGATGGAAGAATTTATGTAGGCTCTTACGAAGAATTCGGTTATTTTGTCCGTACTCCTTATAATACCCTTGAATATCACTCGCTAAAAGATGAGGTGAAGGACTTTACTTTTCATAACGACGAAATCTGGAACATTGTTTGCGTTCAAGGGGAAATTGTATTTCAATCGTTTGGTTCTCTCTTTTTTTATAATGGAAATTCTGTGGAAGGTATTCGGGTGAAGAGCCTTCCGCTGAACTTATTTCAGGTTGGAAATACTTTTTATTCTCAAAGAATAAATGGTGGACTTTGTGTCTTTTCCGACAGGAAAATGGAAGAACTTATTCCCAGAAAGGTATTTGGAAATAGCGATGTCTTGGCTGGGCTTCCTTATGATGATGCCGTTTTAATGCTTACCCGTAATCAGGGAGGTTTTCTCCTCTATCGAGATGGGAGGGTAGAAAAATGGGAAACCGAATGTGATGATATATTCAGGAAGCATACCATTAATCGTGCGGTGATGACCAAAGACAGTTGCTACGTTGTTGGCACAATATCCGATGGTATATATGCGTTGGATAAAAAAGGAAAGCTGATTTGGAAGGTCAATACGGATAATAAACTACAGAACAATACTGTTTTGAGATTATATTGTGATGATGACAACAATATATGGACAGCTTTGGATGAAGGTATTGCCTATATACACAACAATTCTTTAATCTATTATTATGAACCTCCATTTCGTAAAATAGGCATGGTATATGATGTTCTGGTAAGGGAAAATGAAGCTTATATTGCTTCTAATCAGGGACTTTATTGGCTTAAGGATGGAAAGACTGAATTAGTTCCGGGTTTGGAAGAACAAGCGTGGTTCGTCGATGAATGGGGAAAACAGATTTTTTGCGGGCATAACAAAGGAACTTTCCTTATATCGGGGTTGAAGTCAAAGTTGGTATCTGATGTAAAGGGAGGGATGTGTATGGAAAAGATTGAATCGAAGGAAGAATCTTTTTTATTGGAAGGAACTTATGCGCTTTTAAATCTATATACGGAAGATACTTCGGGAGCATATGGTTTTATCCGGTCTCTGCGTGGATTCAGTCATATGGTCCGTCACATAGAGGTGGACCATCAAGGGAATATCTGGGCGAAACACTTAAGGAATGGTTTGTATCGTTTTCGGATTGATCCGGATATGAAGCAGGTAAAGGATGTACGGAAGTATGAGGGCCTGGGAGAAGTGAAAGGTGGGAGTTTTACTTTGTTCAAAATCAATGGTCGGGTAGTTTTTTCTAATGGGGAATATTTCTATACTTACGAAGATATGACTGATTCGATTGTTCCCTATGAAACAATGAATGAACAATTGATGGAATTGAAGGGAATCAAGACAGTGAGTCGTGCGAACGGAGATTACTATTGGTTTGTGGGTGATAGGATAGTGTATTTAGTGAAGTGTGCGATAAATACTTTCAATATCGAACTCCGGATTCCATATTCTTTGTTTGACGGTCTGACGGTGGAAGAACGGGGAAGCGTGGCTTATGACGTGAGGAATGGCTGTTCCTATCTTTGCCTGAACAATGCCATTGCCCGTATTGAGACGGACAGTTCCTCGTTATATAAATCTCGGGTCAGACGCTCTTTATGGATTTCGGGAATGCGGGTCATTGATGAATTCAGTGGTAAGCGGAAAACATTGGTCGTGCAGCCGGGAGCCAAGGTGGAGCCTGAGTTTAATACGGTGAATTTTACATTGTGTTATCCGGTTTATAGTAATTATACTTATAAGGTAAGGTATCGGTTGGAAGGATATTCTGACCAATGGGTGCCGGGTGGACGCTATTTGCAGAAGAAGTATTCTCGGCTCTCCTATGGAAGTTATGTTTTTCAGGCAGAGATATATGATACCGATAGAGTTTTGGCATCGGTAGAGCTTCCTTTTGAGATTTTGCGTCCGTGGTATTTGTCTTATTGGGCTGTGGGAAGTTATATCTTGGCAGGATTGTGTCTGTTGGCTTTATTGCAATATCTGGTCTACCGTTTCGTGAAGAAAAAGAAAGACCGTGTGATTGAACGGCAGCGCGTAGCCCATCAGGCAGAGCTTGAGCGGCAGGAGAAGAAGATTGTTGAGTTGGAAAAGGAGCAGCTTGAGGCCGATTTGCGTTTTAAAAGCAAGGAGTTGTCCGGTGTGGTAATGACAAATATTGCTCATCAGGAATTTCTGATTTCTTTGAAAGAAGAGATACAGCGGCAAAAGTTGTTAGGACAGTATAGCCGTAAAAACTTGGATAAGCTGCTCACTTTAGTTAATAGCAATATAGTGTCCGATGAAGAGAATTGGACTATGTTTCAGGCTAATTTTGACCGTATACACGAAAACTTCTTCCGTAATCTGAAACTTCAATATACAGATTTGACTTCAGGAGATTTGCGCTTTTGCGCATTGCTTCGCTTGAATATGCCGACAAAGGAGATAGCGAAGTTGCTCAACATTTCCACGCGTGGGGTTGATGCTGCAAGATACCGGTTGCGCAAGAAATTCAATCTGCTTCCGGAAGAAAGTCTGACTGATTTTCTTATAAACTTTAAATAGCTGCTTTACAGTGAAATATTAATGGGGGAAGTACTAATATTGTACTTCCTCTTTTGTTTTTTAGTGATGGTTGTACTTTTGTTGTAGTACGGGATGTGGAGATTGTCGCATGCTTTTCTTTTATTTGCAGTAAAATAATATTTCTATCAATTAAAAGCATGAAAAACATGAAGCATTTACTTTTCAAGTTACAATTATTTTTAGTCTTGTTGGTGTTTACTGCCGTTAGTGCGTATGCACAGAAATCTCCGGTTGATATGGATCGTTTCATCGACGATTTAATGAAGAAGATGACCCTGGAAGAGAAAATAGGTCAGTTGAATCTGCCGGTTACCGGTGAGATTACGACCGGTCAGGCTAAAAGTAGTAATGTGGCCAAACGTATTCGTGCCGGTGAAGTGGGCGGGCTTTTCAATCTGAAAGGCGTGGAACGTATCCGCGATGTACAGAAGCAGGCGGTTGAAGAAAGTCGTTTGGGTATTCCTCTCTTATTTGGTATGGATGTTATTCATGGATATGAAACGGTGTTTCCCATTCCTTTGGGATTGTCGTGTACATGGGATATGAAGGCGGTTGAAGAATCGGCACGTATTGCAGCCATTGAGTCCAGTGCTGACGGTATTTGCTGGACATTCAGTCCGATGGTGGATATTTGCCGTGATGCCCGTTGGGGGCGTGTGTCCGAGGGCAACGGTGAAGACCCGTTTCTGGGAGCAGCCATTGCGCAGGCCATGGTACGTGGTTATCAGGGAAAGGATATGAACCGTAATGATGAGATTATGGCTTGTGTAAAGCATTTTGCCTTGTATGGTGCCGGTGAGGCAGGACGTGACTATAATACAGTAGATATGAGTCATCAGCGCATGTTCAATGAATACATGTTGCCCTATCAAGCGGCGGTTGATGCCGGTGTGGGAAGTGCGATGGCCTCTTTCAATGAGGTCGATGGCATTCCCGCTACTGGAAACAAGTGGTTGATGACGGATGTATTGCGTAAGCAGTGGGGGTTTGACGGTTTTGTAGTGACAGATTATACCGGAATTACAGAAATGACCGACCATGGCATGGGCGATACGCAGACTGTTGCCGCGTTGGCGCTGAATGCTGGTGTCGATATGGATATGGTGAGCGATGCATTTGTAGGTACGCTCAAGAAGTCATTGACAGAAGGAAAAGTGACAGAAGAAGCTATTAATGCGGCTTGTCGCCGTATTTTGGAAGCTAAGTACAAGTTGGGCTTGTTCGATAATCCTTATAAATACTGTGATGTGAAGCGTGCCAAGAAGCAAATCTTTACCAAAGAGCATCGTGCCGTTGCGCGTAAGATTGCTTCGGAGAGCTTGGTGTTGCTGAAGAACGAGGGTAATGTGCTTCCGCTGGCCAAGAAGGGCACTATTGCTGTGGTAGGTCCGTTGGCAGACAGCCGCAGTAATATGCCGGGTACTTGGAGTGTGGCTGCCGTATTGAAGAATGCTACTTCTTTGGCTGAAGGTTTGAAGGCGGTAGCAGGCGGTAAAGCCGAAATACTGACTGCGAAAGGCTGTAATTTGATGAGTGATGCCGAATATGAGAAACGTGCCACTATGTTCGGACGTTCTTTACACCGTGACAATCGTTCGGACAAGGAGTTGCTGGACGAGGCTCTTGCCGTGGCTGCCAAATCGGATGTTATTGTGGCTGCGCTCGGTGAGTCTTCGGAAATGAGTGGAGAGAGCAGTTGCCGCACGAATCTTGAAATGACGGACACCCAACGCATACTGTTACAGGAATTATTGAAAACGGGAAAACCTGTGGTACTGGTGCTGTTTACCGGTCGTCCGCTGGTACTGAACTGGGAGCAGGCAAACGTGCCGGCCATTCTGAATGTATGGTTTGCGGGCAGTGAGGCAGGTTTTGCCATCGGCGATGTACTGTTTGGTGATGTGAACCCGAGCGGAAAGCTGACTACGACTTTCCCGAAGAGCGTGGGACAGATTCCTTTGTTCTACAACCACAAGAACACGGGCCGCCCTCTTGCCGACGGTGCATGGTTCCAGAAATTCCGCAGCAACTATATAGACATAGACAATGAACCGCTTTATCCCTTCGGTTTCGGTTTGAGCTATACCACATTCTTTTATAGCGACGTGGCTTTGGACAAGACTAGCATGACGGATAAGGGCGAACTGACTGCTACCGTGACTGTGACCAATACCGGCAAGAGAGACGGTGCAGAAGTGGTTCAACTTTATATTCGTGACCTTGTGGGAAGTGTAACCCGTCCGGTGAAAGAGTTGAAAGGCTTTGAAAAGATTTTCCTGAAAGCCGGCGAATCTAAAAAAGTATCTTTCAAGATTACCCCCGAATTGCTGAAGTTCTACAACTACAATCTTGATTTTGTATGCGAGCCGGGTGACTTTGAGGTGATGATTGGCAGAAGTTGCCGGGACGTAAAAAAAGCAGCGTTCAAGTTACTCTAACTGATTCCCAAGGCGGCAATATGCAGCATTCGAGCCACTGCGTTGAGATGGCATTGTTGCTGCATATTGTCTGCATTTTCACTGCAAACGTTTTGCAGCGCTACTGCAAAGGTGTTGCAGCGTCATTGCAAAAGTGATGCAGTGCCACTGCAAACTATATGCAGTATTCTTGCAGTATTTGCTTGACTTGTGTAAGATAATATGATCTATTGAAAAACATGAAGAAAATATTTTTATTAATATTGTGTCTGTCCACCATGTACCCGGTTGTCAATGCTGGGCGGGTGGTTCAGAGTTTTAATGACGGCTGGTATTATGCTGCATGTGATGACAATCGGTTGCAGGAAGTGCAACGCCATGAAGAAGGTTGGCAGCAGGTACATCTGCCGCATACCTGGAATGCGGATGCCTATTCTACCCGTAACTACCGCAGGGCTTCTTCCTGGTATAAGAAAGAGTTCCGTACGGATGCCGCGCAGATGCGGGATAAACAGCTTTACCTGAAATTTGATGGTGTCAATTCTCTGGCAGATGTGTACCTCAACGGCGAGCTGCTCACTACCCACAAAGGAGGTTACTCTGCCTTTACCGTAGACATTACGGATAAAGTAAGGACCGATGCCCCGAATCTGCTGATGGTGCACGTCAATAATCAGAACGACCGGATACCTCCTTTGTCCGGCGACTTCACCATCTTTGGCGGCATCTACCGCAATGTGTGGCTCATCAGTGCTGCAAAGCAGCACATCAGCCTTACCGACTATGCCTCTACGGGCATTTATGTCGATTTGCCTTCCGTGAGTGAGGATAGGGCAGAAATCAGTGTGCGTGGGACTTTGGTGAACCGTGATGTGCGGCGTGCGGTGTTGAAGTTGGACGTCGAGGTGCTGGATACAGATGGGAAGACCGTAGCCCAATCTTTGCGCAGCGTCCGGATAGATGCCGACGGGGCGTTCGCCTTCGAGGAACGGTTACAGTTGGAAAAGCCACAGTTGTGGTCGCCCGATTCCCCTTATCTGTACAGCGTGAAAGTTTCTTTGAAAGATGTGCGTGGCAAGGTGTTGAAAGATGAGACACGTGTCCCTTTGGGGGTCCGCTGGTTCAGCGTGGATGCGCAGGAAGGCTTCAAGTTGAATGGGGAACCCCTGAAACTTATGGGAGCTTGCCGTCATCAGGACCAGATGCCGATGGGCATAGCGCTTTCGGATGAGATGCACCGCAGGGATATGCAGTTGCTGAAAGACATGGGTGTGAACTTTGTCCGTCTGGCACATTACCCACAGGACGATGCCGTGTTGCGTGCTTGCGACGAACTCGGCATGCTGGTATGGGAGGAGATTCCGGTAGTAGATTTGATAGCTTTGGGTGACGAGTTCCGCGCGAATGCCACAAGCGCCTTGCGCGAAATGATTCGCCAGCATTACAACCATCCGTCCGTCATTATGTGGGGGTATATGAACGAGGCTGTTATCCAGCTGCAGTATCGGGTGAAGAAACAACGGCTCAACGGTTTCTACGAGAATACCTTGGCGCTTGCCCGGCATCTGGAGGAAACTCTGAAGAGGGAAGACCCCTACCGTCTGAGTACGATGGCCTACCACGGCAATCAGATTTACAATAAAATCGGTCTCAGCAATATCACCGACATTTCCGGTTGGAACCTTTATCAGGGCTGGTATGAGAACGACTTCAAGTCTTTCGACCGCTTTGTGGACGAAGAGTATCGTAAATACCCGCACCGTCCGTTAATAATCAGTGAGTTCGGTGCCGGTTCCGACCCGCGCTTGCAGTCGCTCGATCCGCAGATATTCGATTTCTCCATGCAATGGCAGCAGTTGTACCTCGAATACTATCTGCCCGCTATCATGAAGCGACCGTTCATAGTGGGCGCCACGGAGTGGAACTTCATTGATTTCAGTTCTGCCAGTCGCCAGGAGGCTACGCCGCATATCAATAATAAAGGACTGATGTACAATGACCGCCGTCCTAAAGATGTGTTCTATTATTTCCAGGCATTCCTGCGCAAGGATATTCCGGTGCTGCACATTGCTGTGGATGACTGGAAGCATCGGACTGTGGTTTCGGACGGTGAAGCGGTGGAACATCCGGTGAAAGTGTATTCCAATCTGGATAAGGTGGAGTTGTCTGTCAACGGCACGAAGCTCTCCGTGCAAGGCATCGAGAATTGCCATGCAGTGTGGCAAGTGCCTCTCGTTGCGGGGCGAAACACGCTTGTGGCTTCAGGTATCTGCCATGGGAAGAAGGTGGAGCAGGTTTCGGACATTTTTGTGAAGATGCAGCCTCGCCATATCGCGGCAGTCGGCTCCGGACAGCTGGAACTTGCAGTGAACGTGGGCAGCAACTGTTTCTTTACGGATGACAAGAGTGATCTTTGTTGGCTTCCCGACCAAGCTTATACTCCTGGAAGTTGGGGCTACATAGGTGGAGAGATTTTCCGCCGTTCTCCGGGACGTATCGGAACCACTGCCGAGGTGAAAGACACCCGTAATGTTCCTTTGCTCCAGACCAAACGCAAGGACATCAAGGCCTATCGCTTCGACTTGCCCGACGGCGACTATGAAGTGGAACTTCTTTTTGCTGACCTGAACGCACGTTCCGAGCGGGTGACTTACGATTTGGGAGCTGTCGCTACCCTAGACAATGCCGATTTCCGCGGCAGTGTCTTCAATGTTTCTGTCAACAACCGACCTTGGCTGAATCATTTCTCTCCGGCGATAGAAGTAGGCGGGAACCGTTGCATATCCAAGAAACTGCATGTTGCCGTAACCGGTGGAAACCTTACGGTGAACTTTGAGGCGGTGAAAGGGATGACGTTCTTGAATGGGATAAAGATATTCAGGATTCATTGATGTTCTATTCTTAATAATGTTGTATTAACCGATAAATTGAGTGAAATATGAAACACAAATTACTTACCGGGTCTCTCTCCTTCACAGTAGGGATGGGATTCAGCGCTTTGCCTGCCGTCGCGCAGCAATCTCCGGCTTCCACTGAGGTCAAGCCTAATGTAATCATTATCAACGTTGATGATTTGGGCTATGGCGACATTGGTTGTTACGGTGCCACCAAGGTCAAGACTCCCAATATAGACCGTCTGGCATCGCAAGGCCGTAGCTTTACGGACGCTCATTCATCCTCGGCTGTTTCCACGCCTTCACGTTATGGACTGATGACTGGTCAATATCCTTGCCGTGAGGATATTTGGGGGGCAATCTTCCTGAATCAGACTCTGCAAATTGATACGGCACGCACCACAATTGCGGATGTGATGAAACGTTCCGGCTATTCCACTGCCATCGTGGGGAAGTGGCATCTTGGATTCCGTACGGACGAGAAGATGGACTGGAACAAGGAACTGGCTCCCGGACCACTTGAATTGGGATTCGATTATTACTTCGGTGTGCCTATTCTCAACAGTCATCCACCTTTTGTTTATGTGGAGAACCATCATGTGGTGGGTTATGATTCCAACGACCCGTTTGTAAGAGGCAAGAGGGCAGAAACGGAGGAGTTCGATGAAAAATTCGGTATCAACTCTATTGGTGGAGCCACGGCTGCGCACCGTTTGTACAAAGACAGGGCTGTAGCCACTACTTTGAAAGACCGGGCCGTGCAGTGGATAAAGGAACATAAGGATTCACCTTTCTTCTTGTATTATGCTACCACCAACATCCATCATCCTTTTACACCGGCCGAACGCTTTGTAGGTACCAGTGAGGCAGGACCTTACGGTGATTCAATCCATGAATTGGACTGGGTGGTAGGCGAGATTATGCGTACCCTCGATGAGGAAGGGCTGGCAGGAAATACTCTGCTCATCTTCACCAGTGACAACGGAGGAATGCTGAATCATGGAGGGCAGAGAGCTTGGAAGGCAGGACACCATATCAACGGCAAGCTTCTTGGTTTCAAGTTCGGAGCTTGGGAAGGCGGGCATCGCATTCCTATGATTGCCCGCTGGCCGGGCAGGATTCCTGCGGGCAGCGTATCCAACCAGTTGATGTCCAATGTTGACATGCTTGCCACTTTGGCTGCCCTCACAGGATATGAATTGCAGGAGCAGGACGGGCCGGACAGTTTCAATATGCTTCCTGCCCTTATCGGAAATCCCGGGAAAATGATTCGGGACCATATTATTATCTGTCCTTCCCAAAAGAGCCATCTTTCCATTCGCAAAGGGAAGTGGGTCTATATTCCGGCGCAAAACAGCGGCGGATTTACCGGAAAGAATGTCGGTGACCATGACTTGGGCGGGGCATCTGCTTTCCAGCTCACCCATCAGGTGAACAGCGATATAGAAAATGCCCGGATAAAGCCGGATGCACCCTCTGTGCAGCTTTATAATCTGGAGGAAGACCCATACCAGACGACAAATGTGTATGAACAGCATCCCAAGGTGGCACGCAGGCTGGCGCGGATACTGGAGGAGAAGATAAAGCAATCGGATGCTACAAGAAAATAATGACTAAAATGTTAGTATATGAAGAAAGAATTACTGTTCCTTATTTTATTGTCTTTTACAATTGGAATTCATGCTCAGATATGGAAAGTGCCTGAAGGGCATGAAACGCGATGGACAAGTTTTGAAAATCCTACTGGTGGCAAAGGTGCGGCAGCTCAGGCTAATAAAGGTGCAAAAGGGAGTGCCTTCGGTAGAATTATAGCGGGAGACAGCTGTGTGTTGTTGTCTCAGCAAGGCCCCGGAATCATTAACCGTATCTGGTTGACAGTCAGCAAACGTAATCCGAAAATGCTTCGTGCGTTGCGTATCAAGTTTTATTGGGATAACTCTGTGATTCCGGCTGTGGATGTTCCTTTGGGCGATTTCTTCGGAAATCCGCTGTCACGTACGTCTCGTTTTGAGAACTGCTTCTTTTCCAATCCGGAGAGGCGTTCCTTCAACTGTTGCATTCCGATGCCTTACCGTACCGGTGCTAAAGTGGTATTTGTGAATACCTCGGATGAGAATCTGACACATCTTTTCTATGATATCAACTTTACCAGACTGCCGGAATGGGATTCGGAAATGAGCTATTTTCATGCTGTCTGGCGCGAAGATAAATCCACCGAGTTGGGAGTGGATTATACCGTTCTACCCCAACTGTCGGGTAAAGGGCGTTTTTTGGGAGTTAGCGTGGGTATCTTTGCCAATAAGGCATACCAGACCACTTGGTGGGGAGAAGGTGAAATCAAATTCTACATTGACGGAGACAAGGAGTTTCCTACGTTGAGTGGTACGGGAATTGAAGACTATATCGGTACGGCTTGGGGGCAAGGCGAGTATTTCCACCGTTATCAGGGTTGTCCGATTGCGAATGCGGACAGTTGCTGGTGGAGCATGTATCGTTTCCATGTGCAGGACCCAATTTATTTTCATCGTGATATAAGAGTTACACTGCAACAGATTGGCGGTGCTCCATATCAAAAAGTACTCGAACTGTACAAGGCGAAGATCCCCTTGATTCCGATAACCATTGATAAAGGTGATGAACTGAAGTTTTATCGTTTGCTGAACGAAGATTCCGATCTTCATATCATGGATAAAGACTTTCCGCAAGGTTTTGTCAATTTCTACCGTCAGGATCATGTAACGTCGACTGCATATTTCTATTTGGATAGGGCTGCATTATAAAATGATTATATTTAAATTTATATTCTTGATAATTAGTTTGTTACAAAATGGTGTAGTAGGGATGATGTACCATGATAGCAGCTTGTGGTATTCTTGTGGTAGCTCCGTTTTTGACGTATATCAAGAACTCTTGTATGTTTGCAGAGAAATTTTAAATCGATAAATTATGAACAGAGTTGATATCCGTGCAGGTTAAGAGAACTACCGTATTATGTTAGAATTTTAAAGTTGTTAACCAGTGATTTATATTCTATTAATTTTAAAAAAGTGATACGATGAAAGATAATACACATTCCTTGAAGTGTTTTGTGGCAAAAAAAATATTTTTGATGGCGTGTCTGCTATTAGTGATGACGCCGATGTTTTCTCAGACAAAAATAGTGAACGGTACTGTAACGGATTTATCAGGTGAGCCTTTGATTGGAGTTTCTATCCTTGTGCGAGGTACCAATAACGGCGTAATTACTGATTTAGATGGGAAATATACATTAAAGGATGTACCGGAAAACGGGATACTTATTTTCAGTTATATAGGTATGCTGTCACAAGATGTGAAAGTAAACGGAAGGACGGTTATTAATGTAATGCTGAAAGAAGATTCCCAACAGTTGGAAGAAGTGGTTGTGATTGGCTACGGAGCTGCGAAAGCTAAAGATTTGACTGCACCTATCACTGTGGTTAAGGGAGAAGCTTTAATGTCAAGCCCTTCAGCGACCCCAATGGCTGCTCTCCAAGGAAAAGTGCCCGGTGTCAATGTCGTGAACAGTGGTGCTCCGGGTGAAGGTCCCACAGTACAAATCCGTGGTGTCGGTTCATTTTCCAACAGCAAACCGTTGTTTGTGGTTGATGGTATGTTTTATGATAATATTAATTTCTTGAATAATGCGGATATTCAGGATATGACCATTTTGAAGGATGCCTCGGCAGCAGCTATTTATGGCGTACGTGCTGCAAATGGTGTTGTTATAATTACTACCAAAAAGGGAACCCGTAACCAAAAACCTACCGTTACTTACGATGGTTATATAGGGGTTCAGAAAGCTTCTAACGTACTTGAACTTTGCAATGCGCATCAATATGCGACAATGTTGCTTGAAGGAGACTATGATGCCTATCAGTCACACTTTAAGCAGTCAATTGATAAATATGGTGGAAGTTACTCAGACCCTGATTTTCACAACTGGACTTTTGGGGCAGACAATGATTGGTATGACCAGCTTTTACGTACTGCCTTGATAACAAATCACAGCATGAATATAAATGGAGGTTCAGATAAAGCAATTTATTCTGTTGGTGTAAGCTACCTATATCAGGATGGCATTATGGATGTTGAAAATAACTATAAGCGTTTGAACCTCCGCAGTTCTCTAGACTTTGATGTAGCGAACTGGTTGAAAGTTGGTTTTAGTGGAGTGTTCAGTAACTCTACCCAGCAAGTACCCAATAATACAGCATGGCAGAAAGCTTTCAATTGTCCTCCGATTGTGGCTCTTTACGATGAGAATAATGACAAGGGGTTTCCTGATAAGTTTGGTTCTCCGGATGCTATCGGCTATAGTTCGAATTTCCACAATCCTATTGCTGCAGCCAAGTATTTTGATTCCCGGAATGAAAATTATCAGGTATTGAGTAATTTTTATGCCCAGTTTAATTTGATTCCTGACAAATTGAATTTCAAGACAAACTATTCTTATAGTTTTCTGTCTACTCAAGGTCGTGAGTTTACTCCCGCTTATTATGTGAGCAGTTGGCAGCAGTCGGCTGCTACCCAGTTGAAGAAAACCGAAAATAAATATTATAATTACATTTGGGATAATACCTTGACTTACAATGAACAATGGGGTAAACACCGATTTGGTGCTATGCTTGGCTATTCCATGCGTCAGGAGCAATGGCGCTATTTCGAGGGCAAAGCCAGTAATGTGCCTGATGGTGCGGATGAATACTGGTATATCAAGAATGGTGATGCAACGGGTACCACTGTAACCGATGACGGTTTTTGTTACAGAGGTCTTTCCTATTTTGCCCGTCTGAACTACAATTATAATGATAAGTATCTGTTGATGTTCACTATGCGTGCTGACGGTTCCAGCAAGTATCAGGAAAACTGGGGGTACTTTCCTTCCGTAGGTGCTGCTTGGGTTCTTTCGGAGGAGTCGTTCTTAAAGAATCAAAAATGGGTCGATTTCTTGAAATTACGTGCAAGTTGGGGAAAACTTGGTAACGACCAAGTGAAGGCAAGCGATGGTTTTGCCTCCATTACCACTGGTAATGCGGCATCAGGTGTGTTTGGGAACAGTACATTTGCAGGCTTTCAGAACAGTACGTATTTTAGCTGGTTGAAGTGGGAAGTTGTTGAGGAGTGGAATGCCGGCTTGAACTTTATTACTCTTAGTAACCGTCTGAATATAGATGTCGATTACTATCATCGGATGACTAAAAATGCTGTAATTTCTCCGCTTCTTCCATTCAGTACCACAACACTTGCCGGCAACTATGGCAAGATTCTCAATTCTGGTATTGATGTCAGTGCTCATTGGAGTGACCGGATTGGAAAGGATTTTACTTATAATATAGGAGTAAACATCTCCACTTTGAGGAACCGTGTCAAAGATTTGAGTGGCAACAGCATTATCAAGGGAGGCCGAACCGTAAACATAGTGGGGAAAGAAATGAACTCATTCTATGGCTTCAAGATGGTAGGCGTTTATCAGACGGAAGAAGAATGTGCTGCCGATCCTATTGCAGTAGCCAATGGTTGTGTGCCGGGTGACTTGAAATATGCCGATCTTAATGATAATGGTGTTCTTGATGGAAACGACCGTACTTGTTTAGGTTCATATATTCCTAATTTTACGTATGGCATTAATCTCGGTTTCAATTACAAAAACCTTGATTTTGAATTGACCACTTATGGGCAAACTGGCGCTCAGATGTTCAATCGTAAACGTGCGTTACGTTATGCATCTCAGAACTATAACTTTGATCTTGCCCAGTATGAAAATCGCTGGACTGGTCCGGGTTCGACAAACTCTGACCCGTCGGCAGCTGCTCTGCTGAAGACTTGGAATGTGAGTGATCAGCGTTACAGTTCATATTTTGTTGAGAGTGCAGATTATTTCCGTATTCAGAATATTACGCTTGGTTACACATTCCGTAAAATCAAGATGGGTAATTACATACTGCCTGGATTGCGTTTGAGTGTGACGGCCGACCGTCCATTCACCACCTTCAAGGCCAATACATTTACTCCTGAATTGTCGGATAGCGAGGGCTGGGATACAGAGGTATATCCTTTGACATCGACCTATACTTTCGGCTTGAGAATAGATTTTTAGAAATAACACATTAAAAGATATTAGCTATGATGAAAGCTTTAGTGAAACCATTGATATATATAACGTCTGCTCTGATGATGTTTTCAATCACATCGTGTGATGATTTTCTGGATAAAGAGCCTGAGGGCAAAGTGCCGGAGGAAAAGGTGGATTACACAAATCTTGAAAATATGTACCAGCCCGTTTCCGGTGTATATGCCAAAATCCGTACCAGCGGTATGCACTGGGTCATTTGGGAGCTTACTACGATTCGTGAGCAGGATATATATGGAGTTCAGAATGACATTTTTAAAAATGTAGGTTTCTATAAATATGATGATTCTTTTTGGGGGATTGATGAAATATGGAAACAGTATTATAATATCATCAAAGTCGCCAATTCTGCCATTGAAACCTTGGATTTGTATGCAGAGAACATAAAAAATGACGGCGATATGAAAAACTATAAGGCATATCGGGGTGAAGTCATGTTCATGCGAGCATACGCTTATTTCCGTATGGTTCAGGCTTTTGGTCCGGTTACTATCCTTCGTGATAATAATCAGACAGATTTGCAGCGCTCTACGGTTGATGCCGTTTATAAATATGCATTGAAAGACTTGCAGTATGGCATTGATAACATGCCTCGTATACGCCCTAATCAAAGTTCTCATATTGGTGCTGTAACGGCTTTTTCTGCTGCTACTTTGGCTGCTAAGATTTATCTGAATATGGGGAATTATGATAAAGTAGAGGAACTCACAGATGATATTATTTCAAACGGTAATTTTTCTCTTTATTCTGATTATTATCAGTTGTTTAAGATTCCCGGGAAGTTATGTGACGAGTCTATCTTCGAGTGCCAGTGTACTGATTTCGGTAATGGTTCCGGTGATTTGGTAGAACCGGGTGAGTGGTTTATTTGTCAAGGACCAGTCAACTCCGGGAACATTTCCGGTTGGGGACACTGTGGTGTTTATGAATCTTTCCGGGATTGGGCTTATGAGCGTGGAGAAACTGTACGTGCCACTACCTCATTTTTGCTGGCGGGTGAAACGACTCCGAGTGGTGACTATATTAATCCGCGGGAAAATCCGGCGAATGCAGATTGTTGGAACGGTAAGGCTTATACTCCAGCGAGCCAGCTTACTCCTGGACGTACGAAGTATGGTACAAATAATAATATCCGTATTTTCCGATATGCTGATGTCCTTCTTATGAATGCAGAGGCTAAAATCAGAAATGGGAAAAACGGTGATGCTCCATTCAATGAAGTAAGAAGGCGTGCTGAAATGCCGGAACTTACAAATGTAACTGTTAATCAAGTGCTTGACGAACGTCGTATGGAGTTATTCTTTGAGTGGGGTGAACGTTATACTGATCTTCTTCGTACCGGTTTAGCAGCAACGGAATTGAAGGAGTTGAATTGGACGGAAGAGAATCAATACTTTCCAGTTCCTTTTAACCAATACACTCAAATCCCGGATTTGTTGCTAGATCGGAAGAGCACACGTC
>OBDM01000305.1_pt1 | contig 23012 bp, 30 predicted proteins | sample 1518281 | NCBI WGS metagenome assembly OBDM01 (sample SAMN01760942, study PRJEB22395) | human gut metagenome | reverse complement strand
CGCAAGAGAACAAATTCCGCTTCTCGTGCGAATACATGGACGACGAGCTCGGCCTTATCTACTACAACTACCGGCATCTCAATCCGCGCGACGGCAGGTGGATCAGCAGGGATCCCATCATGGAACAAGGCGGCTGGAATTTGTTCGCGTTCGTTAATAATAATAGCATTATCAATTTTGATTATTTAGGAGAAAAAACAATACCGAAAGATACTCCTATTATTACCATCACTATAAAACGAAAAACAATAAAATGGAAACAGCTTGTTAGAGAGAATGTATTTAAAAAACTGGAAGGAGAAGAAGAGGATGCATATGGGCATTGGTGGGTTGAATTGGGTAATGAGAGCTATGGATGGTGGCCAGCCAAAGGGGTGGATTTACTTTCCACTCTTACAGGAGTACCTGGTTATTTAAATGGTACTTTAGATGCCCATGCAGCAGGGATAGCAAGTATGACTAGAGATGCTCATCATGGTGATACTGCAGATTATGAATTCCATCCTGTCCTTAATACTGGTATATTTTTTTCAACCTTCATGAAATATGGTAAAGAAAAAGAAAAAAAATGTTGTAATGTGACAGAAGATGGTATAAAGAGTTGTATACGTAAATTTGCATCTTCATATTCCGGGTCTTGGTCCTATCCATGGGGACAAAACTGCCATAGTTTTCAAGAAGAGATGATGGATATGTGTTGCATTAAAGAACCATAAATGTATGTTAAAGAATAAAATTTTATATTTTTATATAATTATCTTAGGAGGTATGTGTATTTTTTTTTCTCCAATAGAAGCAGCTAATGTGGATCAAAATAAAATAATAAATCTTTTATACGATAGTAAAAATTCTACCGATAAAGATTTTATACTTCCTGATGTAGGTGTTTCTGTGAAAACCGCTTTTTTTATACTATGTAAATTAGGAAAGATGAGTCTAAAGCATACTTATAGGGTCTATGCTGATCAACAGTATTATTATTTCGTTGATACTTTTTTGGGAACACCTAACAAAAACGATGACATACGAAAAAAATCAGTTAAGATAAGTAGGGATAAAAAGCTGAATATATCTGATATTAAAGTGGAATAATATATGTCTAATATTTAATAATACGCCTGCAAGTTTACTTGCAGGCGTATTATTTTTGATATTTACAGAACTGGAAGAAAAATATAAAATTTTATGTAAAAAATAGTTCATATTATTTGCGATAAAATGTATTTCATTAAAAAATGAATCAAGAAATAAATAAATACTATTTTGATATTGATAATAAAGCGAATTATATTTTTTTTGAATGCAAAAATGGTTTGCATTATATGCTTTCCAATTCAATATGTTCATATATTCCGGAGTTGCCGCCGAATGCCCGTGAATATCCAAACAAGTGGAATTCGCAGAAATGGAATAAATGTGGTAAAAAATGGATTTCTTTTTTATGGCGGGGTTTTTCCTGTGAAGATAATAACTGCGTTCCTTCGCATGAGCACTATTCTCATTTACATATTGGTTTTCAGTCCAGTATGGATACCCTTTATTTCATGAATAATGGGGCGGTAATCCACTTTTTCTTAAAGAAAAAAAGGAAAAAAGAGATAGAGGAAATTCGTTTTTATACAAGTCAGCAGGCTGATAGGAATGGAATTCGCATTCAGAATTATCTACATAATTCCTCTTATCAAAATATTCCTATTTATTGGGAAGGGACAGATGGTCTTTATCCTCTTGAAGGAGGATTTATTGTCACACCAAGTTTTTGTTCCAGCGGAAAGCTTTGCGATATGAAAGCTTATGAACTTAATCATATTGAAAATTCACGCAGTATCGATTTTGTGCAAGGAGCTTTTAGTCTGGCAAAATATCCGGAAGAAAGCCGTGCATTTAGAGAGCTTCCTTCGTATTTCTGCGAACTGACAGATTCCTCATTTGACTATAAATCATGGGAGATGGCTATGACAGCGGAATCCATTCCTCTGGAACACAACTGTGTTCATCCGTTTTATAAAAATGGCATATGTATAGCTGAATTGGTAATTGTTAATTTAATATGGGGAACTTCTTATTATCCCTATCAAGATTCATATGTACTTTTGTTACGCTACTCTCCATCAGTAGAATCTTGTGTTATCCAACTTGTTGACCTTGTATTGGGAAAATTTCCCAGTATCAGATTAATAGAAAATAAAGAAATTATATGATGATTTTGTATAATTTTGAAAACTATTTTTAATCATCAGAAGATGATGCGAAACACTGAAAGCTGTCCTGATGCCAAAAAGAGATAGAAAGCTTAGCAGCGGAGGAAAGCAGCTGTTTCAGGGTATTCTAAAAATGAGATGTCCTATAAAAATTTAGAATGACAATTTGAATTTTTATGATATTATCATAATTGAGACTAATCTCAGAAAAGCAGAAGTTTTGTTTTTTGAGTAATTATCGATTTATTAAAATGATATAATGAAAAAATATATTATATACTGTAGTATTGTTGTTGTTTCAGTATTTGCTTCTTTTCTGTTTTTTGATAAATATTATAAGAAATCTCCTCTTCTAGGAGAGATCGACAATACATATGTCTTTAGCTATGATCCTCCTTTAATAATAGGAAATGTAGAGATTGAGGAATTGTCTAAATTTAATCAAACACTCGCTGATCAGTTTCCCGATCATCATGTCTATGCCACATACTGTGGAAAAGAATGTACCCTGACCGTAATAATTCTTTATGATTATGATACTGATTTTTCCTATACGGATAGAGAAAGACTGTGGAAACTAATATGTGAATGGCAAGACAGCTTGTGGTATAAACAGGATATGGAATAAATTAAATAAAATCTAATATTTTTCATTTTATTTAATTAATACATGAAAACTGTTTAATTTTATAAAAGCTCCTTCTGTTTATCGGCAGGAACTTTTTTACATAAATGATGATTGCTTTGTTTTAATATTGATTTTTTTTGATTTTTATAAAGCTATGCTTCCTGTCAAAGATATTAACCATTGTAAAAAAGCTATGAATCTGCCAATAGTTTTGAGAAAATCCTTGACGAAATAGCAGCAATATTGAAATCCTCAAGCAGGAACTTGATGTCCATGTTTCCAGATATAAAGAATATGATTTTTAGCAAAATATTATACTTTTTCTTGTTTCCGGCTGTATTGTTTCCATCCTGTCGCCAGGGGATGACTACGGCGGCACATCCCCTGAAACCGGTATTTGTACGCGTAGCAGATCCTCTCAATCCGGAATCTCCCCAGTCAAGAGAAAAGATAAGGGACTTGTCACAACAGCAGAGGCAGCAGTTGGCGGGCTATATCGTTCATTCTGCAAATTGGGAACAAATGACCAGGAAAGAATTTGAACTGATCCGCAGCGGACGGGGCCAGGAAGGTTTGTCTATGGATCACTGGAGTTCCGATAGTTATTTTAACAGGATGACTGTTCCCTATATCCGTTCGTCGAGTAAGGATGAAGATATTTTATCCCTTCTTCAAAACAATGAAGACGGAGAAGTTATTTTGAGCAGAGCGAATCTTTTTGAATTGGTAGCGGAAAATTATATAGAACATTATCCTGATGATAAGAAAGGATGGGATTTTTTATGGTTTTTTATGGGTGAGGACGTAGACGAAATACCTTTTTGCAGTATAATTAAAGAAATGATTATCAAAAGGAATCTCGATCGATTCTCCTATGGGAAGAAAATATTGGATATGATAGGCGATTCCTCTATCAGAAAGAATGATGGACGCTGCCTTTAGTTCTATAGAGGGGCTGACAGGCAACAAACTTTGGTCTGAAGCAGGGAAGAATAGTACAGGATATGGGCTGAGTTTGCAAATTTTCTCAACTGAACCGCAAATTTATTGATAAATCAGGAGTTGATGAAGAAAATTTATTCTGAATAATGAATGAAATTTATTATAAAATACTTTGATAGCAAAAAGAAATTTCATTTCAACGAAATATACAAGACAGCTAAATATATTAAATCATTAATTGTTATTTCTCCGCAGGTTCTCCAGATAGTTTAAATTTTCAATAACAGAAATAATTATGGACAATGAGAATACTAAAATAAAAGATACAGGATCTTGGTCCCCATTCTACTATTGGATAGTAGGAGTAGTGACTATGTGTGCCTTGATGTGGATGCTTCCTAATAATTATCCTAGAGAACCTTGGGAAAATATCATTAGAGTTTTACTTGGAGCATTGTTCATATTTCTCTTTTTTGTATGTCCAGTGTGGATGATTATTTCAGCAATACGCTATTGGAAGACAAAAGATTATATTCGTGCTACCGTGGCGGTATTAATTGCTTTGGCAATTTTAGAGAATGTTTTATTTGGTCCTCTGTTAAGCATGGATTTTTGATTTCACTATTTGTTTTCTAAAAATTCTGACGAGTGACTGGAAAGAAAAAAGGAGCTGCTGAACAATAAAATTGATCATTCCCGGCAAGCAAAAAAGTTATAAATCTCAGTTGAAACGGATAAAAGATGGTGATTAATATAATTTTTTTCTGGATATTAGTTGTTTTTGGAGTTATTATCAGCTTATATAATTGGATAATAGTTTTTAACTGTGTAATAAAATCCAAAAATTCATCTTGTATTCCTCTATTGGGCGGTGGAGCAATTGTTTTAGCTATGAATCTTCCTGGAATAGATATGGAAGAATACGAATCTATTCCCTTATTATTGGATTATGGATGCATTCCTCTTTTTGTCCACACGTTTTTTTCATTTATATATAAAATGTTGAAGGGATTATTTAAATAGAGTAAAAAACATTAGCCAAAAGGATCGTTTTTAACAGTTTTTCATCAAGGGTATTTGCATATAGCAGAGTGCGGATTGACCGAGGAAATGCCGGATTCGTGCGCAGTTACATCTGGGACCCCTCGGAACCTGAGGCCACGCGCGTTCTGTCCATGACGCGCTGGGAAGCGAACGGGACGCAGGAGAAAGAGCATCTCTACTGCATGGACGACGCGATGAAAAACGTCACCTCCCTCTTCGGGGAAGCGCGCGGACGCCGCGCGCTGTATGAATTACCGGCCGTACGGAGGTCTGATACGTCGGAAGGCAATATGGGGGAAGAAAATGGGTTCCGATTCTCGAGCGAATACATGGATGGCGAACTGGGGCTGGTCTATCACAGTGTTCATCGGTATCAATTCGTTTGATATCTTTGGAGCGGCCTCATTCCTGTTGGAAATCTGCCAACGAGGATTGGAAGGAGATAGGTATTCATGCAGAGTTAGTTCTGTAAATTTTGTTGAGGAAGTCTTTTGGAATTCTGTATGGGATTCAAGCTGCATCCGGCATGTTCCGGGTGCAGTTTTTGTGTAAACGGGTTGAGAAAGACTTGCCGTTATCCGCCTTCCGGGAAGAACGGAAAGCGGGAGCGCAGCCGGAAGAATTAATTTTTTCTTAACAAGAAGAAGAAGGAAGTTAACTACCCAGAATGGAATTTCCGGATATATTGAGGCAATGTTTTTACATTATATTAAACATCGCCGGTCCGTTCCGGGACTCCGTATCTGCCATAGCGGTTTTTCCGTGAAATTTTTTCAGATAAAAAAGAAAAACGGCATAGAATAATATTTTTGTTTCCATATATGTTGGAATGGTTTGAATTTAAATTTCATAAAATATCATGATGGAATCATTGTTGGGTTTTATCTTTTGTCTATTGAGCGGAATATTCTGTTTTTGGCTCTTTTTCAAATGCGTCGACTGGTTTGAAAAAATCTAAAACTGTGCCTGTCTATGTATACATTATTATTTGTGATTAGCTTAATTGTGTTCGGTTATTTGATGTATGTCTTGATCAAACCGGAAAAATTTTAACCAGCAAGATGATGAAAACAGAAATTCTAGGTGTTATTGCGCAAATCGTTCTTATGGTGGCTTTGAGCTATCCTCTGGGGAAATATATTGCCAAGGTTTACAAGAAAGAGAAAACATGGCTTGATTTCATGAAGCCTGTTGAAAGGCTGATGTTCCGCCTGTCCGGGATTAATCCGGAGGAAGAAATGAACTGGAAGCAGTTCCTGCGGGCTTTATTGACCGTAAATTTGTTCTGGTTCGTATGGGGGATGGTTCTTCTGGTCAGCCAGGGGTACCTGCCCCTCAATCCGGACGGCAACGTCGGACAGACGTGCCACCAGGCGTTCAATACATGCATTTCATTCATGGTGAATTGCAACCTCCAGCATTACAGCGGGGAGAGCGGTTTGACCTATTTTACGCAGTTGTTCGTGATTATGCTGTTCCAATTTATTACGGCAGCTACCGGCATGGCCGCAATGGCAGGGATCATGAACGCTCTCAGTAAGAAGACAACTAAAACGATTGGAAACTTCTGGGATTACCTCGTGTTGAGTTCTACCCGTATTTTGCTGCCTCTTTCTCTGGTGGTCGGATTCATCCTGATTACTCAGGGTACGCCGATGGGGTTTGACGGTAAAATGGAAGTGACAACCCTTGAGGGAGTGGAACAAACCATTTCCCAAGGGCCTGCCGCGGCTGTTGTACCCATTAAACAGCTGGGAACGAATGGCGGCGGTTATTTCGGCGTTAATTCATCCCATCCGCTGGAAAATCCGACTTACCTTTCCAACATGGTCGAATGCTGGTCCATCCTGATTATTCCGATGGCGATGGTTCTGGCCTTTGGTTTTTATCTCAAGCGCAAGAAACTGGGATACAGTATTTACGGCGTGATGTTGCTTGCCTTTTTAATTGGCGTTTGCATTAACGTGTATCAGGAGATGAACGGCAATCCCCGCATAGAAGAGATGGGCATTGTCCAGGAAAGCGGGGCTATGGAAGGTAAGGAAATCCGGCTCGGATCCGCGGCTACAGCTTTGTGGAGCGTCGTTACGACAGTTACGTCAAATGGGTCCGTCAACGGGATGCATGATTCCACCATGCCTCTTTCAGGCATGATTCAGATGTTGAACATGCAGATTAATACGTGGTTTGGCGGCGTCGGGGTAGGGTGGATGAATTATTTCGCCTTCATGATTATAGCCGTGTTCATCAGCGGTCTGATGGTGGGAAGAACCCCCGAATTCCTGTGCAAGAAAGTAGAAGCCCGTGAAATGAAAATCGCTTCCATTGTGGCGTTGCTCCACCCGTTTGTGATTCTCGTCGGAACGTCTCTGGCTTGTTATCTGTTTGTTTACGCGCCGTCGTTTGTGGAAGGCGAAGGAGGGTGGGTCAATAATCCCGGCTTTCATGGATTGAGTGAATTCCTTTACGAGTATACTTCAAGTGCTGCCAATAACGGTTCCGGGTTTGAAGGGCTGGCCGATAATACCTGGTTCTGGAATTACTCATGCGGCATTGTCCTCATTCTGAGCCGTTTCATCCCGATCATCGGCCAGGTTGCCATCGCCGGGCTTCTGGCGGGCAAGAAGTATATTCCTGAGACGTCCGGAACGTTGAAGACGGATTCCGTAACGTTCAGCGCCATGACTTTTGCCGTGATTTTCATTGTTGCGGCTTTGTCCTTCTTCCCTGTCCATGCCTTAAGCACCATTGCCGAACATCTGAGTTTGTAAATTTAGGGTAGAATACGTTTACCACCAATAACATATTTACATATTTCCATTCCAGTTTCTGGAATTGAAAAAGAAATCTACGATATGAAAAATTCCAATAATACTTCCCTGTTCCAAAGGGAACAGGTACGGGAAAGCTTGAAGCAGTCATTGATCAAGCTTCATCCGGGAATGATGATGAGGAACCCGATCATGTTTACCGTGGAAATCGCCACGATGATCATGCTTCTGGTAACCGTTTATTCCCTCTTCAGCGACGGACAAGGGGATTTCCTTTATAATTTCCTCGTTTTCGTCATTTTGTTCCTCACCCTTCTGTTCGCCAATTTTGCCGAAGCGATTGCGGAGGCCCGGGGAAAGGCGCAGGCCGACAGCCTGCGCAGGACGCGTGAGGAAACGCCGGCCAAGTTGATTGTCGATGGCACGGTTACCGTCATCAATAGTTCCCAGTTGAAAAAAGGGGATTATTTCGAATGTGTCGCGGGAGATATCATTCCCGCCGACGGTGAGGGACGACAGGATAGTTGATCAGTATTGAAAAAGGGTTGAAATTCGTTGGAAGCCTGGAAATAAAAGAGGTTACGGCGATACTGAGTGCAACTGGGTATCTGATCAAAATGGAGGGCAAAATACAGAGCAATGACAAGTATCTGATCAAAACGAAATACCCAGAAAACTACTCTGCAGATGGTGTGCAGAGAGCCTGCATAGGCGCTCATCAACGCGCCTCAAAAAACAAAAAAGGCCGCCAGGAACAACCTGACGGCCTTTTTGTATCATAGCCTAGTCATCACAACATAAAGCGCGGACAAAGGGCGTCATTTCCTCGCCCTGATGCTCCTCCAGCAGTTTCTCTATCCTTTCGTCAATGATGCACAGGACAGTAGAATAGAGACTATCAGCATACAGTGACTGCTTGGTGGTGACAACAAGTGCTTGGATGGCTAGATTGGACTGTTGGCCATTGCGATCAATAACATAGCAATTAAGCTTATCGCCCGGCTTTAAGGTTTTCATGATGGTTTGTTATTTCAATCCGCGCATCCACAGGAGGCATGCACCAGGCGGGGGCGTCCGGTCTGGCATCGGAATTGATGATACATCTCTTGCCTAAGATATCGGTATCCCTGAGGAGCTGGAAGCATCCAAAGGCTGGTAGGGTAATCATAGACATTGCCGAGGCGGTATGCGATCGCTATCTCCTGATCCTGGTAGTATAGATCGTACTGCTTGCGCGTAATACCGCAGCCATCCTTGACGACATCCCAGTACCGAGGACGCAAGGGTATCAGAGCAAGCCTCCTGCTCATGGCTGTATCTCCTCTTGTGGAACGATCCTCCATCCACAGTACCCCTCCGCATTACTGGGCTGCTCCATGTCGATGCAAGTTATGCAATCAGCATCTGCCTCGTATTGGTACCTAACCCTGCCAAAGCTGCACTCAACTATACTGCCCTGCCTGGCTTGATCCAGAGCCTGCTCGTAAGTGAGCGGGAAGTCCCCTCCCGGCAGGTAATCCTGCATGTCGATGAGGAGGGAATCAAACTCATCGACAACCACATGGCCGGAAAATCCACTCACTACATTACTCGTCGGAGGAGGCGAAGAGATAAGCCTATCCGCATCCAGCACGGCTTGCTGATACGGCAATAGGTACAGGGGCGTCTCCTGTCTCATCATGGCATCCCCTCCCGGCTATCTTGTGATACAATACGCCATCCAGATCGGGCCTCAGCGCTGCCAATGTCGATAGTCCAGTCCTGCCAAATATGATCCACCAACACCCCTCTGACGGGGTCAAACACTGCCATAATGCGGTATCCTAATGGTTGAGATATGCAAGAACACTCAATAAGTGCACCCTGCTTGGCAGCTTTGAGTGCCTCAGGCCATGTGAGCGGATAAGTAGGATCACTCATGGCTGCACCTCCTGATCTGGCATCCATATATTACTGTGGAATCCCCGCTCAGTGGTCTTATGCGGTCCAGGAGTGGGAACAATACGTACAGCCCCGACATGATCAGCCAGCTTGCCCTCCATCAGGCGCCTGTTGTGCTCGCGCTTGCGGACGATGTCCGCCTCGGTATTGGCTCCGATGATGCGGGCATATTCCAGCTGCTGCTCCCGATATCCGGCCGCCTTGCCCATGGCCTGCTCCACGGCGTGCGTACGCGAATTCGGTCATCCCCGGCATCACGTCGGTGGACGGCATCACGGAGGCCAACAAATGGAGCGACCGCACCAAGCCCGTGGTCAGCATCCTGACCAGCCTCATCAACAAATTCGCCGTCAACAACGGCGTCTATCCCAACCGCATCCTGACCACGCGCGACGTCTGGGCGGACATCCAGGCCAACACGGAAGTCCAGACCATGATGGGCGAGATGGGCCGCAAGGTCCTCACGCCGGAGACGCTGCTGGAGCTCATCGGCCTGCAGGGCGACGACATCCCGCCGGTCAGGGTCATGCGCACCATTGCCTCCTACAATCCCGGAGGTACGGGAGGCGCGGAGGTGGACAACGTCAATATCGTGGGCAGCAACATCTATCTGTTTTACGCCGACGACAATCCGTCCCTGGACGACATATCCGCGCTCAAGACGCTCAACCTCGCCGGCGACGACATGTACAGCACGGTGGAAACCTATCGAGATGAAGACATTTCCACGGAATGGCTGCGCGTGCGCGGCCATCACAAGGTCGTGTTCGCCGCTCCGTCGGCCATGATGCGCATGCAGATCGCCTGATGCAGGACGGAGTGTGGAGAGCCGGGAGTTGAAATGCTCCCGCCTCCACGCTCCCTCCCTCTCTTAACAATCAATTTTTTATCAAGACATCAAGATGACAGCCAAGAAATCAACCAGAACCAACAAACCCGCCGCGGAGCAGGCTCCTGCCCAGGAGATGGACACCACCACTCCTGATCAGGACAAGGCCACGCCGACCGTGGAGGGCACCGCTGCCGAGGCATCCGCATCGGAGCCTGCAGCCAATCCCGCCAATCAACCAGCCGTAGAGCCCGCCACTGACTGCCCCATGGGCGACAGCGACTCCGGGGAGGCAGGGGGCAATCCCGGCCCCAACATGACCAGTCACGAGTACGATAACCTGCATGATCTGACCTCCAACGTCCATGACGACAGCGTCTCCGGAGAGCAGCCTCCCCTCGCCATTCTGACCGCCGAGCGGCTCGGCCTGTCGCCCAGACAGCACATCACATCCATCATCGCCGGAGGCGTGATCAGCGGCATCCTGGCCCGGACCAAACCCTACGAGATGCTCGACCTGCGCAAGGCGGCCGAGGCCATCGGCATGTGCGACGCCATCGTCGAGATGATCCTGCACATGGACGATGCCGTCCCGGAGGCCCCGGACGAGCAATCCGTCTCCTGACTATTAACCGTTGCCTGCCATGAATCACTGGATCACCTTGACGGCGGATATGCTCCCGGAGGTCATCGACCAAGCCGAGCTGGATGCCATCACGGCCGCCGATACGGACGGTTCTGTTGTTGACGGCATCATCCAGGACGTGACGGCCTCCGTGCGCGAGGCCATCGCTGCCAACCCCGCCAATGTGATGGACCTCACGGGGGACACCATCCCCCGCACCCTCAGGCCGGAGGCTCTGGACATGATTGCCTGGCGGCTGCTCAAGCGGTTTGCCGTGGCAGTCAGTGAGTCCCGCGACAAGGCCGCGACTTCCGCCCGCGAGCGTCTGGAGGCGGTCCGGGCCGGCACCCACCGGGTGATCGGTCCGGACGGCCGCATGCCCGTGCCTCCCGGCAAGCGTCCCTATGTCCAGGGGCCGCGTCCCGCCTACGGCTCCGGAGCGCCCGGATTATTTCCTTCCCCCCGGCGGGGGAGGTAACAGTAACTCAGCCCTTCCCACTCAGCAATGCCTTCTCCCTCGGATTACATGCGAACCAAAATCACGGTTCCTGCTGCCGGCATGTCGTCGGCGGACTGGGACGGCGTGGATCCGGACATCCGGGAGCGCTCCTTCTGGACGGCCAGGGAGGGATGCTATGCCCGCGTGCAGGGATTCCGCGACCGCTGCCAGGGCATTGTGGACGGCAACCTGTCCGAGGCGGACGCTCTGCGCGAGGTCCGCGCGATGCTGCGCGCCACCGGCTACCAGCCGGAGCCGGGCACGGAGGGTACTATCCAGGACCTCAACTCCGACGCCCGCCAGCGTCTCATCCTGGACACCAACGTCGCCATGGTCCGGGAACGGGCCTACCGGGACTCCATGCTGGGGGCGCTGGCCTATCCCGCCCAGCGCCTGGTGAGTATCCGCTACAGCCGCCAGCCCAGGGACTGGGACGCCCGCTGACCAAGAGCAAGCTCACCGGCTTCCGGGGCCGGGCCGTCATCCTCTACGCTCCCGTCAATTTTTAATTTTTTCCCATCCTCACCTACAACACACAACCATGGCTAAGACCAATACAACCAACAATACCGATACGACCGGCACGACTCCGCAGGCTCCCGCCCAAGAGGAGACGCTGGTGTTAGTCCGCGTGACCAAAACGGGCACGCTCATCAATGGCGCTTACGGACGTGCCGGCGCTACCGCCAGAGTGACAGCCTCCCAGGCCAGGTCTCTGGAGGCGGCCGGGCTGGCCGTCATCGTCGGCGTGTAACTGCCAACCATCAACCCATCACCAATCACTGATATGTCCAGATTTATTATCCCCGGCCTGATCATCGGCTCCAAGGTCAGCATCGCCAAATTCGGAGCCGTCATCGGCAGCGGCGAACCGTCCAAGACCGTGTCCGCGGACTGGCTGCCCGTCCCCCCGACAGCGGAAGCCCCCGGCCCCTGGCTCTATATGGGCAGGATACGCACCAGCAATCCTCAGATTGAGACCAAGACGGGCGAGATTGAGGGCGCCAACGACGGCGGCACTTACGAAACCGAGGAGCTGCAGCTGACCACCAAGCGCAAATTCCTGTTTGCCAGCAACTACATCACCCCGGAATTCCTGCAGCTCTCCTTTGGCCTTGCCCAGGACTGGGGCACGGAGCAGGTGGTCTTTGGCTCCGGCTCGCCGCAGATCGACGTCTATGTCTATACCGAGTGGACGGACGCCTACCGCGACGGAGCCAGAATCATGAGCGCCTGCATGCAGGGCCGCCTGCGCCTGGTCAACCCGGCCAAGGCTGCCTCCGATCCGTCCCTGGCAGAATTCGAGCTCAGCGTCATCTACAATCCGCTCTGCAAGCTGACCCCTGACGAGGACTACGCGGGAGCATAATCCCGTCTTTCCCCGCGGCGGCGTCCATACCGCCGCGGGGAAACACCTCTATCCCCCTCCGCCTGGATGTGGGACACGGCGCTTGGCTGCGACATGTATGCCGGGGTGCTCCGCAAAATGCTGGCAGGCCGTCTGGTTGTTTGAAAAACAGTCCAATATTCCGGTCCGCCGCATCTCCGGCAGCACCTTTGTTGAAAAAGAATGTAGAATTCCCGGAGGAGCAGCATTCTTAAAAGTGAAACGATAACGTTCCGTCTTCCATGGAGGGGCGGCGGTTATCATAAACAAAAGGAACAGTTATGAGCATCAATTTGCAAAAAGTCATTATAGCCGTATGTGCAGCCGCAACGGTCAGTGCGGGATTCGCAGCCCGCACCGAGGGGGCCAAACTGCACCGATTCAGCACTACTATCGAAAAAGAGAGGCCGCAGTTGAATGAAGAAACGAAACGCTTGATTGCTTCCTACCGCCGGGACCCGTCCGAGGCTAATCGGTCGGCTTTGAGGAAACAGGTCGGGATTAATTACGACAAGGTCCTTGACCGAAAAAAGGCGAAGCTTGAAGAATTGAAACGAACGGCCCGGCATGCGTCCAAGATACAGGAAATGCAGGAGATCGTGGATGAAATGGTTCAAAACAGGGAAGCGCGCATCGACCAAAGCATGCGGCGTTTCAGTGATCCGCGATTCAGACCAGGTGCCCGCAATGCAGATGGCGGGTATTTGCCGGTGCTCGGAGCTTCCTGGAATGTATCAATTGCATATACTCCGGTTACCAACGAGGATTATGCCAAATTCCTGAAGGCAACGGGAAGGAAGGCTCCTAAGGATTGGGATAATGGCGCCATGCCTGCCGGCAAAGGGAGGCATCCCGTGGTGAATGTTTCCTATGACGACGCTTCTGCCTATTGCCGATGGTTGTCGCTCCAGGATAGGAAAGCCGTTTACCGCCTGCCGACTGAAGAGGAGTGGGAGTTTGCCGCCGGGCATATGCCCAAGGATGCGGATTTTAATTGCGGCGAGAGAAACGGGACATCTCCCGTGGACGCCCATGCCGCGACATCCGGCGCCTGCGGAGCGATTGATATGTGGGGCAATTGCTGGGAATGGACTTCTTCTCCAGTTGAAGTTTCCAAGGCCGCGGCACACGGTAAAACGGTCATGGCGGTGAAGGGAGGTTCCTGGCGTTCGCCGCGGACGAGCTGCCGAACTGAGCGGAAAGGAGAAGGAAGGGAATCTTCTTTCGCTTTCAGTGATGTCGGTTTCCGGGTCGTCCGCGAAGGTTGAGGGGGGATTCCATGCGTTTCAGTTTCTTACAGGCAATAGAATCTGGCTGGCAGACCTGATGGAAATTCCGGCCGAATTGGTAGATTTCCCTAGGGAACTGCATTCTTGAAAAGTGAAACGATACCGTTTCAGAAAAAATATCAACCCTCATTGATTATCATGAACAAGCTCATCATTCCTGCAATTATTGGAATATTCGGTCTGGCTCCCGGTACGGTTACTGCCAACGCGGCGGAATCAACAACAGCCTCCTTTTCTGTTCAAATACTGAAAAAGAAACCGAAGGCGTTGAAGTACGGCCTGAAACACGGCCTCAAGAAAGGTTTGAAACACGGTCTGAAAAAAGGCAGGATAAACGGCGGTAAAAAATAGTCGCCGTCATCTTATCTGCTGCCGGGCCTGCAGCCCGGCAGAGTTTTCCCATCAATAAGGACGTTTTATCACCTGTAGTGCGGAAACATATCTGACTTCCGTACAGCTTTGATACATTGCCCATCATGTCTTAAAAAGTCAATATATTGAGAAGAAAGGCGTTTTATGGTAAAATGGTTGTTGTGCGGAGCCGCCATGATTTCCGGCATCGTGATCGCGGCTGAGCCGGAAAATCGTTCATTCCAATTTGGAAATTTTGAGGTGATTGCTGTTCAGGATGCTCTTTCAGCGATGCGGTTCAAATTATTCCCGGGTATGCTGGAAGAGGAGTTCCTCCGCTTAACCGGAGGCGGGAGGGTTCCTTCTTCCGTGAATGTTTTCCTGTTGAAACGCGGCGACGGAAAAATCATTCTGGTGGACGCAGGGAACGGAGGAAAACGGGGCGGGATGCTCCGTAAACTTGAACAGAGCGGCGTTTTTCCGGAGAGCGTCGATTTCATTTTACTCACCCATATGCACGGCGACCACATCGGAGGATTGCTTGGGAAACATGGCGAAGCCGTTTTTTCCAGAGCCCTCGTCTATGTTTCCATGCCGGAATGGGAATTTTGGCAAAATGGTACGGTCGGACTACAGGGAAAACAGGTTCGGAAGGTGTTGCATGCTTACGGCAGCCGGGTGAGAACATTCCGGTTTGGAGAAGAAGTTCTGCCCGGCATCAAGGCTCTTGACGCTTCCGGGCATACACCCGGGCATACCGTTTTTGAGACTGATTCCCTGCTGATTGTCGGAGATTTGCTTCATGCTGCCGCGCTCCAGATTCCGCGTCCGGAGGTTTGCACGATTTACGATGTGAATCCGTCCGGAGCGGTTCAGGCCCGGCGGCGCTTTTATGAGTTTGCGGCTTCTTCCTCGAAGCCGGTCGCCGGAATGCACCTGCCGTATCCCGGAATCGGACGGATAGGAAGGAGTGCGGCGGGATATGTCTATCTGCCCGGAAAATGAGAAAGGATAAAAAAGACACGGTACAATGACGCAAGCAGAAACAGCATGCCCGGATGTCTGGGGAAGCCATTTCCTTGAATACCGGGGAAGGCTTCTTGCCCTGGCCCGGAGGAATTTGAATCCGGTTCTTGCCCGGCGCGTTTCGGCGGAAGATGTGGTTCAGGAGGCTCTGCTGGCAGCCTGCGGGAAAATGGCTTTTTTTGAAAACAATCCGGAGATTCCTGTCTATTTCAAACTGCGGACGATTCTGTTCCAGACCCTTACGGCTATGGAAAGGAAGCATCTGCAATGCCTCAAGAGAGACGCCTGCAGGGAAGTGAATGTGACGGATGACGGCGTGGGGCCCGCTGCCCGGTTGGATTGGAACCGGTTTGCAGATACCGTGACCGGGCCTCTTACCCGTGCCGTCAGGGCGGATCGTTATACATTGCTCCGGAAAGCGGTCGAGGCGCTGCCCGAAAACGATCGGCAGATTCTTGAACTCCGCCATTTTGACGACATGTCCAATGCGGATTGTGCCGAAGTCCTGCATATTGGGCCGAAAGCCGCAAGCATCCGCTATGTGCGGGCGCTGCAGCGGCTTCGGAAGCAGCTGATGGAGTTAACCGAGTTTCAGCCATGAAGGGGAAGATTTCTCTGGAAGATCTGGTTGAACAATTCCTGGATCAGTGCCGTTCCGGCAATGTTCCCGATATTCAGGATTTTGCCGGGGCGCATCCGGAGTTTGCTGCCGAGTTGCTGGCTCTTCTTCCGCTTGTGATGGAGATGGAAGATTGGAGCGTTGAAAAAAAACAGGGAATTATGCCTCCGGTTCACGATTTTCCCGATTTGGAGGGGGACGATTACCGGCTGATTCGGAGACTAGGCAGCGGCGGTATGGGGGTGGTATTTGAAGCGCTGCAATTGTCCCTCAACCGGAAAGTGGCCGTCAAGCTGTTGTCTCCGTTGCTGCTGCAGGATGCCGCCCAACGCATCCAGTTTGAGCATGAGGCGCATGTGATTGCCAGGCTTCATCATCCCAATATTGTCAGAATTTTCAGTGCCGCGTGCCGTCCGGGATGTTGTTATTATGCGATGGAGTTGATAGAAGGCAAGAGTCTGGACGGATGTGAATTCAGTAATCCGTATGAGATAGCCCGCATTGGCCTCCAGGCCGCCAGGGCGATTGCGTACGCCCACCGCTGCGGCATTCTGCACCGCGATATCAAACCGGCGAACCTGTTGCTGGATGAAGCGGGGGAAGTACACGTCAGCGATTTTGGACTTGCTTTTCTGCTTCAGGAGAGAAATGAAGTTATTGAGAAGGAAGGAGCTCAGAGCGGAACGCTGCGGTATATGTCCCCGGAGCGGCTGGTGCATGGAGTCAATACCTTTTCCAGCGATCAGTATGCGTTTGGGGTGACGCTTTATGAGCTTGTTGCAAAATCCCCGCCGTTTCCGGGGATAGCTCCTGAAGAATTGATGGAACGGATTTGCAGGGAACCGGTTCCGCCGTTGAAGTTCATCGAGCCCGACTTGGCCGCGATTATTAACAAGTGCGTCAGTTTCCGCCCGGAGTCGCGTTATCGAAGCATGGACGAACTTTCTGAAGATTTGCTGCATTTTTTGAATCATGAACCGGTCGGGGCCTCATCCCCGTCTCCGTCCAGGCGGTTGCAGCTGTGGATGAAACGTAAACCGGCTGTTGCCGTATTGTCTTTGGCTGCGGCCCTGTGTGCGGCCGCTTTCGTTGTCGCGTTGGCCGCCGGTTATCTGCAGACGGCGTCTGCGCTGAAACTGGCGGAAAACAATGCCGCAGTTGCCGATGCGGCTTTGTCACAAGTGTTCACCCGTATTGCGGAGCAGCCCCCTTCACAGAAAAATACGCAGCTGCTTTCAGCTTTGCTGCCCTATTACAGGATGATCGCCAGAGGAAAAAATCTGCCGGAGTCAAAGGTTTGCGAGGCCAATGCCGTCATCGGGGAATGCGCACTGCGCACCGGGAGTTATGCTCTTGCGGAAGAAGCGTTCCGCAACATGATGAAATTCAGGAAAGACGCTTTTCCCATCAACCAGTTGGCGACGGCTTTGAAAAAACAGGGTAAAGATAAAGAGGCAACGGAACTTTTCCGGCAGGTGGCCGACCGCTTTGCGATGTCGGAGCGGGCGGAGGATCGGTTTGAAACGGTCCGCGCGTTGCTGGCTTTGTCCGGTTCTCTGGAGAGTGTTGAGCGTTCCCGGGCGTTCGGAATGTTGGAAACATTGTTGGAGGATGATCCTGACCATCCTGAATACCGTTTTCAATACGCACAGCTTTTGGCCGGAAATCCCCGCCTTTTCCGGGAGAGACGCATTCCCGGCATTGAACCGAATGCAGCCGTGCTGCTCCTCCAGCTTGCCGACGCCCATCCGGAACGGCCGGAATACGGCCTGGCGCTGGTAGAGCTGATGCTGAAGAAACTCCGGTATGCCAGGAATTTCCGGGAACATAACCAGAGGGAACTTGCCGATACGGTGAATCTTTCCGAAAGGCTTCTCGGGCGTTGGCCGAATGATCCGCAGGTTATTTCCGGCATGGTCCGGCTGCATGCACGGTATATTGGGGCCCTGCGACGCGAAGGAAAAAATGCCTGGGCCCGAAGGGAAAGCGACCGCCTGCAGGGCATCCTGGAAGTTCTTTTTTACAATCCCGAGATTTCCGATGCCGTGAAAGAAAGCCTGATCCGCCTCCAGCTTCAACGTTTGAAACTGTTACGGCATGACGGCCGGAGTTATGAAGGAGCGGAGCTGCGGAAAAAAATCAGCCGGGAGCTGGGCTTTTACCACGGACCGATGCTCCGGGTGTTCCGGGATGAGTTGGAGAAAGCCGGGCCGGATGATGAATCCTCCGTCGGGAAAAGTGAAGATTCCATTATTTTTGAACGCACCAAGCAAGGTTTGTAATTTGTCCGCTTACCGGCACTCAGCAATTTGTTGTGTGAGGGGAAAAGGAAAGCGTCCCGTTCCGAGCGGCGCTGGTGCAGAAGAAGGCGGGTATTTGCCTCCGTTGCAGGCGGAGTGTCAGATGCGTTTCTGATGCATATTTGTTTTCCGAGCCAGCTTTTTGTTCCAAGGCGCTTCCTGAGATAAATTGCTGTATTCCCTTGTTGACTTCCAGTTGGTGGAACCCATATGCTCGGATGATATATCAAAATTTCAACCATCAACGTTTAATGAGCATGTATAAACACTATTCTGACGGCCGCCGCCGCTTTCTCAAAATGTCCGCCTTGTTCGGTACGTCTGCGCTGATTTCTCCGGCCATTGCCCGGGCAGAGGGCGGGGGTGCCGATTCTCCGGAAAACGGCGGCTTTGCCGCCTCCCGGAGCCGGACGCTTGGCAAGGGCTCCTGTGCCTTGGAAGCTTCTCCCCTTGGCTTCGGAGTCATGGGAATGACCTACAACCGCAGCCAGTCTCCCTCGCGTGAGCAGTGCATCCGGCTTCTTCATGAGGCCGTGGAGCGCGGAGTGACTCTTTTTGATACGGCCATCATCTACGGCCCCCTGAGCAATGAACTTCTGGCCGGGGAAGCTCTTTCCCCCTTCAGGGGGAAGATCAGCGTCACTACCAAGTTCGGGCACGAAGTTATTAACGGAAAGGGGACGGGCCGCCAGGACAGCCGCCCGGAAACCATCCGGCGCTACTGCGACGAGTCGCTGCGCCGTTTGAAGGTGGACGCTATTGAATTATTCTACCAGCACCGCTTTGATCCCAGGGTTCCCGTTGAAGATGTAGCGGGAACCATCTCCGAACTGGTCAAGGAAGGCAAGGTGCGGCGCTGGGGCATGTGCGAAGTCACTCCCGGTACAATTCGCAAGGCCCACGCCGTCCATCCCCTGACAGCCATTCAGAGTGAATACCATCTCATGCACCGGGATGTTGAAAACAATGGCGTTCTGGATGTCTGCCGTGAACTGGGTATAGGCTTTGTCCCTTACAGCCCGCTCAACAGGGGATTCCTGGGGGGCTGCATCAATGAATACACGCAATTTGACCCGAACAACGACAACCGCCAGACCCTGCCGCGTTTCACGCCGGAGGCCATGAGAGCCAATATGCGTATTGTCAATATTCTGCAACAGTTTGGGAGGACGCGCGGCATGACTTCCTCCCAGGTTGCCCTGGGATGGCTGCTGCAAAAGGCTCCTTATATCGTACCCATTCCCGGCACCACTAAACTGTCCCATCTGGAAGAAAACCTGCACACGCTTGATTTTACCTGCTCTCCGCAGGAGTGGGCGGAACTGGAGAACGCCGTAGCCGCCATACCCGTGACCGGAGCACGCTACAACGCGGAACAGCAAAGGCAAGTAGGGCATTGACCCGATTTGTTTGCCGGGACAATGGCAATCGCAACGGCGGCCTCCGCAGAACGTTCGTCAGGCGTTCCATACTATCCGGAATTCCTTGTTGATTCCGTTTTTACGGATTGTCTGAAAAACATTTCCTTCTGAAAGCATTCTGCCGGAAGAAGGGGATGTGTTGTTGCGTGAAGCGAGTAGCCTCCATTTGCCCCTCCCGGCAGCAGGCCCAGGCGTCAGCACCTTCTTCAAATTTTTTGTTTCAGGAAGGAATCCATCCATTCCGGGTTCACCTGTGGCAGAGGTTCGCCTTTGTCATATGCCTCGCAGCACTGGCCGATATACTCCATTTTGATTTTGGAGTATTTCAGGCCTTTTTTCAGTTCCCGAATGCGCGTTTTCATGGCCTGATGCCCTTCCTGCAACATGCGGTAACGTTGGCGCAATGTCGAATTACCTTGGCGAACCAGGTGAAAAAAGCGTTTGATTTCCTTGAGTTTCAATCCAGAATGCTTAAGGCAAGCCAGCCCCGGCAGTTCTTCCATTTCCTTGCGGTGGAAGACACGGCATCCCGCCCCGTTTCTCGGGATGTCCAGGATTCCTTCTTCTTCAAAAAAACGCAGATTGGACGGAGTGGTGCCTGTCAATTCCGAGACTTCCGAAAAGGAAAGGCACATGTCTTTCTGTTTTCCAAGTTCTGATGCGTCTTGCATGAAGACACGACGGCTTTTTCTTAGGCTGCGGGAAACGACAATTTCCGTGTATGGGCGGGGAAGCCGGTTATTATTGCCTTTTTAAGGTACATGGCATTCATTTTCTCAAACTGCATGCGGCCTTCCGTTTTTTCTGGAGTTTCCAGCAGCGCTGTTCCGGTTCCGGTGTATTTCTCATATTCCTTTACATCAAAGGTTCCGGGGGATATGGTCCCCGCGTTTTTCAGCAAGGCAATGATTCTTTTCAACTGTGATTACAGTGAAGGCACCCATGCGGATATTCTCCGCAGAATGGCGGAAACGAATATGGAGCAGACTGTCGGTTACGGGGAGGACCCCTATTGCGACCAGGCCCGGAAGCTGATTGCCGGCTTGTGCGGCAGAACGGATCTGGATATCCATTTCCTTATCGGCGGGACCCAGACCAATTTCACGGTAATTGCGGCGGCGCTGCGCCCCCATCAATGCGTGCTGTGCGCAGACACGGGCCATATCAATGTGCACGAGTCGGGAGCCGTTGAGGCTTGCGGACACAAGGTTTCCGCCATTCCTTCCCCGGACGGGAAGCTGACGGCCCGGCAAATTGAGGAGGCGTGGCATGCCCACTGGGATGACGAGACCCGTGAGCATATGCCTCAGCCCCGGATGGTTTATATTTCCCAGCCAACCGAATTGGGCACCATTTATTCCAGGAAGGAACTTCAGGAAATTTCCGGAGTTTGCCGCCGGCGGGGGCTGTATTTGTATATGGACGGAGCACGCCTCGGCTACGGCTTGTGCGATGAGGACAATGACCTGGATTTGCCGGCGATTGCCTCCCTTTGCGATGCTTTTTACATCGGCGGCACGAAGGTAGGCGCTCTGTTTGGTGAAGCCCTGGTTCTGCGGCATGAGGCCCTGAAGGAGGATTTTCGTTACATCGCCAAGCAGAAGGGCGGGCGTCTTGCGAAAGGGCGGCTTCTGGGCATTCAGTTCCTGGAGCTGTTCCGCGACGGCCTTTATTTCCGGCTGGGCGCCCATGCGGACCGCCTGGCTGTGATGCTGCGGGATTTTTGCCGTTCCAGAGGGCTGTCGCTTCCCTTTTCCAGTGGAACGAACCAACAGTTTGTCACGATGCCTGATTCCGTTCTGGAGGAGCTGGGGAGGAAATACGGCTTTGCCTATTTGCGCCGGGAGGATGAAACCCACAGCACGGTGCGCTTCTGCATGAGCTGGGCCACCCGAGAGGAAGACGTGCGGGAATTGATGGCGGATATCGCCCGCCTGTGCTGAAATTTCCCTCCGTCCGGCAATGTCGGGAAACTGCGGAAAGGGTCGTTCCCCATTCATTTGCAGAGAAGCATTTTTGTCTTTCCGGGAGGAACCTGTTGAGCCATGATATGGCTATGCCCTTAATCGTGGGACAGGAATGGCGGAGGAGAATTTCCCGCATGCAGTGGCTGCTGAATGCCGTGCTGGCGGTGGAGTGTCTTAGCATGCCTTTTTTTGCCGCCGGGGCGGTAGCTGGGATGGTCTGGTACGGCGGACGCAGAATGGGGGTTGACTGGGGCTGGCTGGCGGGAGGCGCCCTTGCCGCCGCAGGTTTCTTTTTGGCGGTGTGGGGGTGGCTGCGGCTCCGGGGCCGTTTTTTCAGCAGGCGTGATACGGCGGCCTTTCTGGATGAACAGCTTGGGTTGCATGCGGCGTTGAGCGCCGGTGAGGAATGGGGCCATGCCGTGGAGGCAGGGAAAAGCGCGGTACAGGGGAATTCCGTGCTGCGGATACGTTCCGCCTGGCGCCGCGGCCCGGCCCTTCATCACCCACCACAACACGCTGGACATCGACATGTACCTGCGCATCGCCCTGGAGCTGCACCTGAAGCGGCTCATTGTGGGCGGCTTTGACCGCGTGTATGAAATCGGCCGCACCTTCCGCAACGAGGGCATGGACACCCGCCACAACCCGGAGTTCACCATGCTGGAGGCCTACCAGGCTTTCACCGACTTCAACGGCATGATGGACCTCACCGAGGACATGATTCGCACCGTGGCCCACAAGGTGCTGGGCACCGGCAAGGTGGAGCGGGACGGCGTGGAAATCGACCTGGATAAGCCCTTCACCCGCATCAGCATGGTGGAGGCTGTCCAGAAGTACGCCGGCGTGGACTTCACCCAGGTGGAGACCTTGGAGCAGGCCCGCGCCCTGGCCAAGGAGCACCACATCGAGTATGAGGAGCGCCACAAGAAGGGCGACATCCTCAACCTGTTCTTTGAGACGTACTGCGAGGACAAGCTGGTGCAGCCCACCTTCCTGACGGGCCACCCGGTGGATATTTCCCCCTTGTCCAAGCGGTGCAAGGATAACCCCGAGTACACCGAGCGCTTTGAGCTATTCATCTGCGGCGGGGAGTACGTCAACGCCTTCAGCGAGCTCAACGACCCCATCGACCAGCGGGGCCGCTTCGAGGCCCAGGCCGCGTTGAAGGCCGC
>OBDM01000284.1_pt1 | contig 24424 bp, 18 predicted proteins | sample 1518281 | NCBI WGS metagenome assembly OBDM01 (sample SAMN01760942, study PRJEB22395) | human gut metagenome | reverse complement strand
CCTATGCTCTTTTTCAATATTTATTTTTGATTATCCCACATTTTTCCGTGATGAGGGAAATATTATCAGTTCTGTAAATAGTTTACGCAACTTAATAAAGCCGCAAAACAAAAATCTACCGACAGAGTATTCTCTGTCGGTAGTTAGCTTTTAATGAAATTTTAATTTATTATCAATTTGCCTGATACCAATACTTATGATATCTGCTTTTATAAACTAAATTTCGGACTCATCTCCAATTATGTATAATTTAGAAATCGTTAAAGTTTACATCGGAATTATCTCCTATACTATAGTATATCTAAATATAAACTTCCTCGTACATCGGTCTTATCTCCAATCTTTAGATTTTTATTAGATAAATTTTATCTGTACATTGGTACGACCACCATTAACAAGATTTTAAATTATATTAAGTTGTAATCATAATTTCGGATAAACCTGATTACCTTAGAATTGTGATTACTTTAAAGCTCATTTTTACGAATAATAACCTAACAACTACATTCGCAGACAATCTATATAAAAAATATGAAGTTCTTTTTTGTATTCGTACGCTTTGAATGCAATTGTTTGATTGGTAGTAATCGGAAACCTTGTCTGATTTAAATTAATAATATGTTTAATAACATTGAAATTATCAGCTGCCCGACAAACAAACGAGATATTATAACCTTTTCTAATGTATCAGGTTATTGTTTGTTTGGGGGAAGGCTCCGCATGAAATCTCTGATATATCTTATGTAATGGACTTTTACTTTCATATTAGAAACCTCCTTTTGTTCCTTTTCTTTGTCTATATTATACAGAATAAATCAACTGTTGTCAATATAAATATTAAAAATATTTATATTTTTATTTTATCAAAATCTATTGAAGTGCATTTTGCATTGTGGTATAATTAAACAGTTGGGGTATTGCAAAATACTCCTTTTATTGACTTTTTTGTTGCTGTTGTGTATAATAATTACATATTAATATGATTTTCAACGGATAAGAGGTGTGGTATATGATTAAGAAGTATAATAAACTTGTGAGAGATAAAATTCCGAAGATCATTGAAGAAAACGGTCAGATGTGTGAAACCGAAATTCTTTCTGACGAAAGATATCTTGAAATGCTTGAATTAAAGCTTTCAGAGGAGTGTACAGAGTATCAGATTGATAAAAATACCGAGGCGCTTGCCGATATTCTTGAAGTTGTTTATGCCATTGCCAATGCAAGAGGTATGACAGACGGTGAACTTGACAGATTAAGACTTGCCAAGGCTAATAAAAACGGAAGATATAAAGATAAAATATTTATTAAAGAAGTTACTGAGTGGTAAACAAAAGCACGGTGCATTAAACGCATCGTGCTTATTTTTTTTGTGGTTCTTTGTCAAAAGTTGGGGTAAATTATTGTTTAGCGGAGTGTCGGTCTGGGGATTGAAATTTAGCTAACGCTAAATTATCCTCCCAAAAACAAAAAAAGTTTACTCAATTTTTTCAAAAATTGCGGGTTTGGGCAGCGCCCATAAAATCTTCCGATATAACAATTTATCAGGCGCAAACAGCCACGCTGTTTGCGTGCTTGCACCGAGTTTGAAAAAACAGGCGGTAGCTTTTTAGAAAAGAATTTGCTTATTTATTGTTTAATGAATGGCTTTTTCTTATTGCTATCGCATTTTTAAAGGCTAACGCCGTTGTGTTCAAGCCGCCAAACAGCGAGCTGTTTGGCTATCGTTAGCTTGCATAAACGGAAAGTATTTGTGGGCTTTGCCCACACCCACGACCTTTGAAAAGGTCGACCAAACTTTTATAATTGCTTGATAAAGCAATCAGCTAAACCATAATTTATTATTGTTACCCCAACATTTATTATAGAGCCGATTTTGTTTGTTATTATTTACATATTTTCATCATAAACCGCTCTGCAGCCGCCGATAAATTTCGGTCTGGTTCTTGCGGCAAGTAAAATAGCGTAGCCAATGTGATCAAGGCTCAGTCTTACGGGAACAGCTACTTTTTTAAGGTGCATACCTATTAATGTACCGCCAATGTCAAGTCCTGCGTCAGCCTTGATTTCTTCAAGAGCAACAGGATTTTTAAATGTTTTATATGCTGTTGTGGCAAAAGAACCGCCTGCCTTTGGTTGCGGAACAACATTTACAATTTCCGCATACGGAACGGCATCATGCTCTACAATGACTGCACGGTTCAGATGTTCGCAGCATTGAGCGGCAAGATAGATTTTCTTTTCGCTAAGCACTTCATAAATACCCTTGAAAACCTGCTCGGCAACCTCAAGATTAGAGTTTTTGCCAATAGTTCCTCCGGCAACTTCACTTGAAGAACAGCCGACTACAACTATACTGCCTGCCTTAAGTTTGGCAACATTACAAAGCTCTTCGCAAGCCTGTTTTGCTTGAGAATAAATATCAACTGACATATATATCAACTCCTAAATTATCATCTATACTTATTATAGCATTATTTTTATAAAGTACAAGTCTATTAGCTTTTTAAGATAAAAATAATAGAATTTATATAACATTCTTGATTTTTTAGTAAATATGTTATATAATAAAGCTACAAAAATTTTTTAGCAAAGGATGAAAAATATATGAATAGATTTGTATTAAACGAAACTTCTTATCACGGTGCAGGTGCAATCAATTCTATACCCGAAGAAATTAGGGGAAGAGGTTTTAAGAAGGTGCTTGTAGCGTCTGACCCCGACCTTGTAAAATTCGGAGTTACAAAAAAAGTTACGGATGTGCTTGAAAATGCGGGCATTGAATATACTTTATATTCAGACATCAAACCTAATCCTACCATACAGAATGTTCAGCACGGTGTTGAAGTATTTAAAGAGAGCGGAGCAGATTGTATTGTTGCAATCGGCGGCGGTTCTTCAATGGATACGGCAAAGGCAGTCGGCATAATTATTAATAATCCAGAATTTGCGGATGTTCGCTCGCTTGAGGGTGTTGCACCCACAAAGAACAAAGCAGTGCCGATTATCGCAGTTCCGACAACGGCAGGTACAGCCGCTGAAGTTACAATTAACTATGTAATTACAGATGTTGAAAAGAACAGAAAAATGGTATGCGTAGATGTTCACGATATTCCTGTAGTTGCAGTAGTTGACCCTGATATGATGTCAACTATGCCAAAAGGTCTTACCGCCGCAACAGGTATGGACGCACTTACGCACGCAATTGAGGGCTACATAACAAAGGGTGCATGGGCACTTTCCGATATGTTCCATTTAAAGGCAATTGAAATTATTTCAAAGTCTTTGCGTGGCGCAGTAGATAACACACCGGAGGGCAGAGAGGGAATGGCTCTCGGTCAGTATGTTGCAGGTATGGGATTCTCAAATGTTGGACTTGGTATAGTTCACTCAATGGCTCATCCGCTCGGCGCTTTGTACGACACACCGCATGGTGTTGCAAATGCCATTATTCTTCCGACAGTTATGGAGTATAACGCTCCTGCCACAGGTGATAAGTACAAATACATTGCCGCCGCAATGGGTGTAGAGGGTACAGAGAATATGACAGTTGATGAGTACCGCAAGACGGCTGTTGACGCAGTTAAAAAGCTTTCTAAAGATGTAGGTATTCCTGCCGACTTAAAAGAAATTGTTAAGCCTGAAGATATACCTTTCCTTGCTCAGTCTGCTTATGATGACGCTTGCCGTCCGGGCAACCCAAGAGATACAAGCGTAGAAGAAATCGCCGAACTTTATAAGAGTCTTATGTAATTATAATTCGGTAACAGAATATTTATATAACATTGAAAGCCTGCGATTTTCGCAGGCTTTTTGCTGTATCAATATTTAATTAAAGTGTTTTCAAAACTACCAGAGCGCTAAAAGTATAGTTTTGAGTTTCAATAATCAAATCACCGTGATATTTTTCGGCTATGTCTTTTATTATTCTTAAACCAAAACCATGAAGTTCAGAATTTTGCTTAGACTTTTTGATGGATTTTAAAAATTTATTTTCGCATTTTATGTAAATACAGTTATTATCTTCTCTGCAGGAAATGTAAATGATTTTATCATTGCCTTTGTAATTTTTCAGAGCGTTTATAGAGTTGTCTAATAGATTTATAAATATTCTGCAAATATCAAAGTCTGTTATATTAATATTTTCCTCAAGAATAATATTGTCAATGATTTTAATAGATTCTTTTTCTGCAACGCTCATTTTATCAAATAAAACTGTATTTACTATTCTGTTGTTGCAAAATTTACGTTTTTTTGTGCTTTCCATAATATCAGAAATACCAATAATAATTTCTTTTGCTTTTTTACGGCTTTCTACTGTGTTATAAGAAAGTTGTACATTGATAACTTGAACAAGATTATTTATATCATGTCGTAATTTTGCTGTTTTATCGTAGTTTTCAAGCATTTTTTCATAGTATTCGCCTTGAAGTTCATTTTGATATTCAAGCATTTCGTTTTTAGTTTTAATTTTAGCATATAATGAACTGCTCTTTGTAAAATAAAAAATAATGCAGTCTAAGACAATAAACATAAAGATATATAAATATATGAAACTGCGATTAGTATTTTTAAAATCATATGGTAAATATTGCCATATACTCTCATGATCTATTAACCAGAACGAAATGAACATTATTTCTATAGTTATAAGTAATATGAAAAATACTATGTTGTTTTTAAAAAAATTGTCTACGTTCTTTCTGTATAATTTGTTCCACAATAAAATGAAAAGGCTGTTGAAAAAAATGATAATTACACTTGAAATTAAATATACATACGGTTCTTTTAAATAGTTTTCTTTGTTGTTAAATAATACTACAACTATATAATAACCTAAATAATCGGTTATGAATATCAGTAATATGGATATAATGCTTGTAATGAGTTTTATATGTATTCTGTCTTTGTAAAAAATAAGATTACCAATAATCAATGATAATATAGAACCTTGTGTTGCCCATGCAGGAGTGTTGTCAAAATGTTGCGGAAACAAAGATATGTATAGAATTAATAAACTGAATAGAATTATAAATGATTTTTTAAATTTATTTTTTAATATAAATGTTGTAGAAATAGTTGAAATTAAACTGTAATAAATATATAACCACATTTGCTGCGGTAAATAATTGCTGCTTTCAAATATTGTATGCAAAAACATTTCTCCTTTATAAACCGATTTTGGATGCGTTATATTCATAAATGAGTTTTTTGACATTGTCATAATGGCTACGACTGACAGGAATTGATTTATTGTTGATTAACAATATATTTGATTTAGAAAAATCAGAAACATATTTTAAATTTACAGCGTAACTTTTATGACATCGCAAAAAACTGTTATCGAGTTTATTCATTGCATTGTCAAGTTTGATGTATTCCTCATATTTTTGTGAATTAGTATGATACATTACTTTTCGCTCGTGACTTTCCAAGAAAATAATATCATTTTTATCTATTGATATTGTTTGTCCATATGTTGAAATTTTAACAGTTAATTGTTTATTTGTATTGTAATATGAAATTATTTTATCAATGTAGAAAAATAATTTTTGTTTGTCAATAGGTTTGGTGAGCAATCCGAAAGGATTAAAATTTATAAAAATATCTTGGCAATATTCGATATATCCTGTAAGGAAAATAACGGGTGTATTTGGTATATACTTACGAATATTTTTTGCAGCTTCTATTCCATTATTGCTTTCGACGCATATATCCATAATAATTGCATTGGGCGTTTCTTTATTAAAAATAGAATTTTCCAATTCTTTTACAGTACAGTAAGTTTTAATTTTTATATTCTCATTGTAGTTGCTTTCAATCAATGATTTTATGTAATTAGCAATGTTTTTGTCATCATCACATATCATAATGAGCATATAATCCACCTCATTATAATTATATCATATATTCATTATCAAATAATTACTTTTTATTAAAAAGTAATGTTAAATTTTACATATTTTTCGTTGTTTTTTACAAGTTTATGCAAAAATGTTATGTAAATGCTATAATTATACTTATAAAATGGTTAATTTGTATAATAGCCATTATAAAAATTAGGAGGAAATAAAAATGAATTTTATTACTTTAGCAGATTTTTATTATGATGAAGAGAGGTTGATGATGGCAATAGTTCCGCTACTCATGCTACTAATACTATTGATTTTTTCTATTGTTTTAATAGTTTATAATATTAGAAATAAAATAAAAATAAAAGAAAAGAAAAAATATGAAAATTTAATAAAAAACTTTACTTTTATTATGGAAAATTCCTTTAAAAAAGCAAATAACTACAGTATATTATTGAATTGTTTAAACGATTATAGTGAAGCAAATATGTTTATTGTAAATTATAAGAATAAATATAAAAAAGCTCCTTATTTGAATGATTTTTTAAATATATATCAAAAATACGCAAACAAACATATTGAAATTATTTCATATGAGTTTAATAAATTGAGAAATTTTAAAGAATTTGAGCATAATGGTAGAGAAACAGTAGTTTTTATTTATAACCATTTATTTCATTACTCATTGATGCAAAACGGACAATATAATTATTTGGTTTCACAAGTTAAAAATGCTATAAATTATAATAGTGTTCATTCACTTTTTATAGATTCAAAAAATTATGGACAAATTAACGAGAACTTATATAGCAAAATTAATAATAATACAGTTAATTCAGAAAGACTTTATAACAGCGTTATTAACAAATACAATAACATTACATCTTTTAATAATCTAAATGTTTTGAGAGATTTTGATATTAATTTTATAAATGACATGATACAGACTCTTTATGTATTAGCGCTTGAAAAAACATTTAATGCTGAACGATATAAAAAAATAAAAAATATATGGATGTCGTTCAACTATATTTTAAATTATTATGAAGATGATATTTACATTATTCCACCAATAGATTGTGTTTTTTCAAAAATTATTGCTTACTCAAAAATGGGTAAGGGTGTATTAAAACAAATTACGCCGGAAATTATGCTTTGGGTAGAATATTGCTTATCCAGTACTTGTGAGTTGAATTCTGATGATTTAATTACATTAGCTTCCGGTTTAATGTGGCTTGGAGAATATGATCTTGAATTAGAAATATTGAGAAAAGCTGCTTCATCTGGAATGCAATTAAAATCGAGCGTTCAAGAAAGATTAATTTTCCTTGAAAATGGTAGTTCAGTAGGGCCCCAACTATATACAGATATTTCAAAAGAAGCATTTAATTACGACTATAGTTCATTAAAATGGAGCGATAACGATTTTACAAATTTCTTTAAGAATCTTATTTTTAAAAACACTGCTTTGCCGTATGCATTAGCAGTTTCTGAGTTCAGAAGTTCCTTTAAATCAAAATATGATAATGAAATTACATATGATATGATTTTGGATAAACTTAATATAATGGCGAAGAATGAATATCTTGAAGATATAGAATGTAATCACATTAAAGTAAAATCATTAACGGAAGATTTTAATGAATATGACGATGCAATAATGATAACACTTGCAGAAAAAATAGGAATAAAACATGCAGCAATTTTACTGTTTTACAATAAAATCGGAATTAATATAAATATTCAAATACTCACATTATTTATACCGCTTGAAGATACAGATGGTCAAAAAAATATGAAATTGGCTATTTCGCTTAAACAAGCAACTACTCCGAAAGTAACACAAATATTAGATAGTATAAGGGATTCAGTTGCTAGACAAATTGATGAATTGTGCGGCAGTAATCCATATGCTAACAATAGTATTTATTAATAAAAGGTGTGAAGTTTGAAAGAATATGATTTTAACACACCTTAAAAAAAGGCATAACAAAGTAAGCCCCCACAAGGCGGCAAAAATAAAAAGTTGAAAATCAGGAAGTAATGATATATCCCTGTCTTTGAAGAATGAATACAGCCTCGTCAAAGCTGACAGTTTTATGTTGGGGCGGTAAATCCGATTTTTTGTACAAATCCGGATTGTAGGGTTCATTTTTCTTTAAGATATTGTAAATTGCGGTAAGGAGAGTTCTAGCGATAGCAATAATTGCTTTCTTGTGACCTCTACGCTTTTTTAGAGCAAGGTAACGATTGCGTATTTTGGGGTGCTTGTTGCTCTTGACAGCAGCAAGTGCACATTGAACCAATAAAGGCTTAATGTAAGCGCCACCACGACTAATACGAGTAGTTTTCTTTTTACCGGCGCTTTCATTGTTCTGAGGAGTTAAACCTGCCCAAGAGCAAAGATGTTTTGATGTTGGGAACACGGACATATCAACGCCAATTTCCAAAATTATAGAAACTGCGGAAAAGGATTTGATACCCAGAACACTCAAAATCAGATTTAGCTTTGGCAGGTACTTCTCAGCAAGATTGAGAATAACCGATTCAAGATTAGCCTTACACTCTTCAATACTATCCATATGTGAACGAATAATTTTGAGTTTTTCAGCCTGTTCATTACAGATGTTACCGTCTATTGCAGCGAGTATTTCTTCATCAGTAGATTTCATACCCCTTGTTCTAAATTTAGACACATCCGTGATTTTCTCTGATGGATTCAGAAGAAGGGTATTGATGATACTTGACGAAGCCTTACCGAAAACATAAGTAAAAACATAATCTAATTTGATATTGGAAACAGTCAGGCAATTTTGCGCACGGTTTTTCTCACCGACAATAAAATTGGTTAGCTTGTTTCGATAACGGGTTAAATCCCTTAACTGATGAATATCAGCCGGAGGAATAAAGCTACCGTTAATTAAATCATGCTTAAAAAGGTCAGCAATCCATTTGGCATCCCTTTTGTCAGTTTTCTTTCCCTTAATTGCTTTAACATATTTTGGGTGAGTCAAAACAATATTGCAGGACAATTCAAGAATGTTGTAAACAGGAATCCAATATTTGCCCGTGGATTCCATACAAACATCCTTACAATCATTCTCTTTGAGCCAAGTTGCACATCGTTTCAGTTGATTAGTAAAAGTCGAAAAGCGATTGCTTTTGTAGGTGGTAATACCCTTGTTGTCGGTAGTTGCAATGCAACAATAGATAAAGGTTTTGTGGACATCTATTTCACAGCAAACAGGATAAACGATTTTTAACACAACACATCCCTCAAAATTAATATTTTGAGGAAACAAACAGGGACTGGATGCTCACTGAAAGATTGAGTAGTATATCTCTCCAAAGATAAGTTTACAGGGTTCAATGCCCTAATTAATTGTGCTTGAAAGAGCATCTGACACACATAAATATTCAGTTCAGTATACGCTGAACCTACTCACCTCTTCGTGCTCTGTAGTGTGTTTGCTTTCTCAAGTACATTCTAACAATTTTTACATAGCTTTACTACAAGTTGCTTTCATTTATTTTTGTGCCTTGTAGCAAGGCGGAAAGGAATGGTCATAAATATGAATAAAAGAATGTATTTTAAAATAGATAAGATACCTGATTTGAGCCTTAATAAATATTCTTCTTTGTCAGAAACTGGTATTGACGGAATATTAGAAAGGCATACATCTTTTTTACGTCAGTGGCATAGAATAGCTGCTTTGGGTAAAATAAGCATGCATTTGATAATATCTTATGATCCCCAAAAAAACAATGGTCAAAAACTTAATATTGGTTTTTTAGTTGATTCACAAAATGATGATACATATTTAACAACAGTTGAAAAAGCTTTTTCAAGTTCACCTTTATCAGAATTTTTTGAATTTTACAGAAATGATAATGAAATAGAAGAACTGGAAAAAATTGAGTATAAAAATTTATCAGTCGCTTCAAAGAGCGAAAGATTTATATATCCTTCCGTAAAACAGGATTCACCTCCATTTTTTTATGTTGTGCCAACATGGGAAATGCAAGATAAGTCGCGACTTTATAATATGTTAAAGCTTATGAAATCGTTTGATGTAAAATGTGAATTTAGGCTGGATATGTATTCTGATAATATTGGTAAGGTTATGCATGAAAATCTGAAAAAGCCTTTACATTGGCTAAGAAATAATGTTAATCCTGATATGCATGTTAATATTATTAATGAAAGGCAAGAGGTGGAAACAGATTCCGCAATCAATGAAGTGCTGAAACATTATGAAGAACTTCTTGAAAAATTTGATACATCTCCTTCATTTTATGCTCATATTGCAATGCTTTGTAATGATGAAAAAATAGGACAAATACTTCTTGAATCAGCCACATCAGAGGCTATAAAATCCGGATATGATAAAATTACAACATTTAAAGGGAATTTTAATGGTTTATCATATTATAAAAACATTGATTTGGGTGTTTGTTCCTCAAATGCTCCTGATGCTTTAAGATTATTGCCTATAACTTTTACTTTAGAGGAATTAGATTCTTATTTTCGTTTTCCTTCATTATATGAAGGTGAAACCGTAGAAATTTCAAAAGAAACAGCACCTACGCTAATAGATAATACTGGTATATTTATGGGTAAAGAAACAAATGGCTATGATGTATATTTGCCTATAAATTTATTGAGAAAACACATGTTTGTATGTGGCGTACCAGGTGCAGGAAAAACCAACACAATGCTTAGAATCGCCTCTACTTTATGGAAAGAACATAAGATTCCGTTTTTAGTATTAGAACCGGCAAAAAAAGAATATCGTGAATTGTCTTTGTTTGATATAGAGGATTTAATTATATTTTCACCAAACGCAAATACAAAGTTTCCGCTTAGAATAAATCCGTTTGAATTCCCAATTGGGTTGACGCTTTCGGAACATATTACTGCACTTGATTCTGTATTTGAAGGAGCTTTTCCATTAGCTCCGCCTACACCATTTTTACTTGATCAATCAATTGAAAATATATATATTGAAAAGGGATGGAACACCGACGATGTTAATGATGGAACAAAGCCTTATCCTACACTTTCTGAATTATATGTACAATTTGAAAAAGTACTTGAAAAAACAACTTATGAAGGTGAAATAAAAGGAAATATAAGAAGTGCTTTACAAATGCGAATAGGCAGTTTGTTAAGAAGAGAGATGGCAGATATATTTGATACTCCTAAATCAAGCTTAACTCCAGAGGAGTGGATGAATAATCCTATAATAATTGAATTGGAATCATTAGGAGAAGGTCCGAGAAACTTTACAAATTTATTTTTATGTACACTTATCAGAGAAAACCTTAAGGTAAATCCAACCGCTGATAAAGAAAGAACATTAAGACATGTAATTATGATTGAAGAAGCACATAATTTAATTGCTTCAACTACTCAAAATCAACAGAACGGTGATATAGATCCCAAAGTATCAGCTACAGCTTTTATTGTGAAAATGTTGGCAGAAGTACGAGCTCTACGAGAAGGAATTATTATTGCAGATCAATTACCTACTGCTATGGCGCCAGAAGTAATAAAAAATACAAATATAAAATTAGTTCATAGACTTACTTCTCAAGATGACAGAGGTTTAGTAGGCAGTACTATGTCAGCAAATGATATACAGATAGAAAAAATGGCTACTTATTCGCCAGGACAGTCGCTTATTGTTTATGAAGGCCTTTTAAAACCATATGAAATGATGGTAAAAGAATTAAAAGTTCATGCAAAAAATACTCCTAATGATAACGATTTATATGAAATAATGTTAAAAAAGAAGGGATTTAAAAATCAACTTGAAAAAGATTATGTATATATATATAAACTGATAAAAAGTTTAATAGCAGAATATCAAGTATTTGTGTATAAAGAACTTGAATATATTTGTAGTTTAAATTTTGAAAAAATGAATAGAGAACAGATAATGGATACATTATTATCTTTAACAAAAATCAACAAAAAAATATCTATTAGAAAAACAGATTTGAAATTTAAAATTGAGCATTTTTCAAAAAAATGTCCAATTTATAGTATCGATATACTGAATAGACACTTTAAAGAAATTGATACTATAGAAACAAAATTTAAAAATTCTTATAATGATTATTTAAATATTTATAAATACTTATAAAATAGGAGGTTATTTTTTATGAAAAAGTCATTTGATGTAAATCAAGCAAAACAAAATTTAGATAGTACAAGAGAAGAAATTGATAAAAAAAAGAAAAAACTAAGCGAATTAAATGAATCAAAAAAAGAACTATTTGATACACGAATGGAAATAGAAGATTCAGACATTGATGAAGAAGCAAAATCTAATATAATTGAACTATTAAATAATGCTTATGAAAATCTTAGAGATGAAGCAAAAGAACAATCAAATGAATTAGATGATACAATAAAAGAGGTTAATGATGTTAAGGAAGAAGTTTTAGACTCAGAAGATGATACGAAGCAAAGTATTGATAAATTATCAAATACAAATATTTTAGGTAAAATAGGAATAAATGTTTTTGATAAAGCTAGGGAAAGGGCAACAGAAAGTTTGCAAGAATTGCAAACTATAAAAGATGAGTCTGCTGAACAAATAAAAGAAATTTTAAATATTTCAGCAGATTTTCAAAATTTATGAATTAATGAGTTAGAACCGCCTAAAAAAATAATTCCAAAATATTCCGGCAGATTTTTAGGCGAAATTGGAAATTCAGAATTTATTCCTAAAAATCAAGATGCCTTGATGATGATAAAAAAATATGGAAAAGAATCCGTAGAATATATTAATGGATGCCCTGATTTTTCACCATTTTCTAAACATAATTCTCCTTGGGGTAATATTGATACTGAAGTCAAAATACCACACATGACTGAAAATAGAAATAATGGCAAATGGGAATACGGTAAAAGACCCAAAGGAAAAGGTCATAATGCAAATTATGATATTGGTAATTATGCGCAAGCTGATAATGAATTATTAAATAAGCTTAAATTAATAGATAATACCATTACTATAAATGATGTAGTTAATTATAGGACAAAAAATAAATTGACTTGGCATGAATGTTCGGATTGTACAACTATGTATTTAATACCGAGAATTATACATAATAAATGTCCGCATAGTGGTGGAGTAGCTGAATCAATTTATCGAATGAAATTAGGATGCATAGAATTGTTTGAAGGTTTCTAATTAATACTTATATAAAATATATAGTGTATAAATTCAAATATAAAGTTTATTATTAACTCCATAATGAATAGTAAATTTACTTAATTAACAAAAAATGCAGTCAAAACCGACTGCATTTTTTCGTATTATTTAGATTTTCTTTTGAAGATTTTGCCGTAAAGTTTGGTATCTTTAAAGCCTTTCGGTTGTTTGTCGGGGATTTCTTTTAAGCTGTTTACTACTTTCTTTATGCCTGTATATTCGCTTTCAAGAATTGTGCAGAGCGCATATGAGGCATAGGGGAGGAGAAGAACAATGTATGTCAGTATATACTGCGATTTTCCTTCGAAAAGCAAGTGATAGCCGAATCCTCCGAGCAATACAAGCGGCAGCAATACCGTAGAAATGTTTGTCTTTTTATACAGGAACATAAAGTAAATGCCGAGTGTAAAGAGTATAAACACTGCCATCATATAGAAGTTAAAGTACAATTCAAGGAACTGTCCTGTACTGCCGTCATAAACAGCTTTGCCAAGACCCTCCTGTACATCAACATCGTGTCCTTTAACCTTGCTTACCCAAATGCTTTCGTATGACGGTTCATTCCACTGACTTAAAATTTTGTTGCCAAAGAAATTAATTGCATATTCGGAATCGTTTTTCATTTTATTAAGACGGCTGTTAATATCTGACCATGCTTGCGATTCTGCGGCATCAATATCACAATTGTTGCTTGTATAAAGACTTAGTGCGATATTGTTGTACCAACCGGGAGCCATATAGGATTCGTTAAGTCCCATATCAAGATAAAGTACCTGTGAAACACCGCCCTTAAGTTCGGTGTTTGCTCTTGATGCGTAGCTTTTGATTACAAGATTACTTGTACCGACAACGGCAATACAGAGAGCAAGTGCAAATGCGATACTCTGCCATTTTTTAGCCTTTACGGTGTGAATGATAAGCATAATTACAAAGGCAACAAGGTAAATTAAGTTGTTGTACTTTGCAAGTGCCGATACAACGAGCAGAACTCCGCAAGGGATAAGCACAAGATATTTATCGGTTTGGAAATATTTGATTAGGAAGTGTGATGCCCATATTGCACAGCACATACCGATTATGTTGCCGTATACGAATGTGCAGAAAAGTACAGGCTGAATACAGCCGGCAAGTGCAAGAATTACTATAAATTCAATTTTGTTTCTGCCAAAAATCTGCTTTGTGATTTTTGCAATGCCAAGATATGCCGCCGCAACGCAAAGTACATTTATAACTTGTAGAGGCATTGTGCTGTCTGTACCGAAAATTCTGTAAACGATTTCGCTTATAAGCACAAAGCCGAGTTGGAACGGATAACAATTGTAGTATGAAAATCCTCTGTAGAAATCCTTGTTATAAAAATCGGAACCGTTATGTAAAAATGCATAATTGCCTTGCGCCGTTTGAGAGGCGGTTTCGTAAATATTGTAACTGTCTGCCGCAGGAATTGATTGCACAGAGAATATCCATACAAGTCCGATGATTGCAGAAAAAGCAAACAAGCCTGCCTCCATAAATTTCATATTTACTTTGGCGAAAAATGCGGTATGCTTATTAATCTTAAAAAGCAAAGCTGTAAATATCACAAGGCAGAATATATTTATTACAAATAAATCGTCTTGAAACAAAATAACTTCGGAGCTGTAGTTTGCAGGGTCAATAACGCAGGTCTGAAATATACTCATTATTGCAATGTAGCCAAAAACTAAAAACAGCAGTCCGCATATTATATTCACCGCTATGCTTTCGGTAAGGCAATGCTTTGCAACAGCAGTTTTAACCGTGGTTTGAGCCTTTTGCTTAGGCTCTTTGTTTTTTCCTTGATTAGTTTGGTTATTGCTCATTTTTGCACCTTCCTGTTAAAATTCTTTTTTTACAGAGCGCATAAAGAGCTTTCCAAGTGCGTCTTTAGGGTCTACATTGTCAAACAAAACGCTGTAAACGCTTTCGACAATCGGAAGCTCAACATTATTTTCTTTGCCGAGTTTGCACAATGCTTTTGATGTCATAACACCCTCGGCAAGTTTTTCAAATTTAATACCCTTTACATAATTTTCACCGTAACTGCGGTTATGACTCCATTTTGAGAATAAAGTTGCCTCATAGTCGCCGAGATGACAAAGTCCGTAGGCGCTCATTTCATTGCCGCCGAGAGCTTTTATAAGTCTTGCAATCTCTCGTGTGCCTCTTGCCATAAGTGCACCTTTTAATGACGCATAGCCAAAGCCGTCAAGCATACCTGCGGCAATGCCGATAACATTTTTAGCGGCCGCACCGATTTCGCTTCCGATAAGGTCTGTGCCGACATAAAATCTTATGAGTGAGCTTGAAAAACTGTTTACAAGCTTTTCTTTTATTTCGTGATTTTTGCTGTCGATTACCATACAGTTTGGAATACCCTTTACATAATCCTGCGGATGTCCCGGGCCTACCCATACGGCAATAGGTGTTTTTTCTTCGTCAACAAAGTCGCCGACAACTTGGCTGAGTCTTTGACCAGTTGCTGCCTCAACACCTTTCATACAAAGCACAATGGTTTTGCCGTCAAGATTGTTTTGAGCGATGCTCTGCATATATGAACGCAAATGTTGAGATGAAATAGAAATAACAATTACTTCTGCGTGATTGACCGCCTTTGCAAGGTCAGAAGTAACCTCTATTGATTCGGGAAAAGTAAGGTAGTCGTTTTTATGTGTTGTACTTAACTGTATAAATTCGGGAGCGTCGGCAAGTCCGCAGGAAATTACATTGTTGCCTATCTTATCAAGATACCAGGCAATGCAGCTGCCCCAGCGACCGCAACCCAAAACAGAAATATTCATTTATAATCACCTGAAATTTATTTTTTAATAATATAAACGCAGCCCGCAAAAGGCCTTATAGGCACAAATGCAGGCAAAGTCTGCTTTTAATATGTAATAATATTAAATAAAAAAACAAAATAACCCCGCCTGACCGTATGATTTTTATAATAACCTGCCTACGAGAAAGCAGGTGGGTGCTCTCCTTTAAACATTAGGCTTCCTTCTTCCGCCAAAGCGGGAGGTCTGCACACCGATTAAAGAGCCGGGCTCCCGATTTAAGAGTTGTAGGGTTATTTTAAAATCATTCACGCATCAGGCAGGGAATTTGTCAAATTGCCATTACTGATATTATATGACAGAAAGAGAAAAATTACTCTTCTTCGTCTTCCTCGTCATCATTGTAATAGTTTTCTTCAAAAATAGCAGCGATTCTGTCGAGCTTTTCATCGTCTTCGATTTCGGCAAGCTCTTCTTCACCGTCTTTTTCAAATACTTCCATAATATAGTATTCGCCGGGATCGTTTACAGCGTCTGCCGGGTTCTCATAGTAAGGGAAGAGTACATAGAACTTACCTTCTTCATTTTCAATAATATCAAGAATTTCAAATTCTATTTCTTCGCCCTCATCACTGATTAAAGTAATAAGATCTACATTAAATTCGTTATCCATAAAAATATATCCTTTCGTTTGCACTTAGCAAATAAAAACAGCATTTATATTATAAAACCAAATTTAAAAGAATTATAAAAAATAATTACCCATTGCTGTTTTAATTGTTCAAGATTATTTTACAATTTTTTAAGCGATTAGTCAAGCATTATTCGTATTTAATTAAAATATATATTTTTTTTACATAAATATTGATAAAAGTATTGAAAAATTACAATTAGTATGATATATTATAGATATATTAAACAATAACTCCCTTTCAATGTGCTTGAGTACTCCATAAAATTACCTAAAAACCGGCGACTTCTCAGTCGTCGGTTTTTACTGTATGTAAAAAGTGTTCAGTTAAAATCAAACTTATTTGTATTATCATAGCTATAATTACGCTTGAAAAATCTTTTCAAAAGATATATAATGCTAAATAATGCTGTCTTTAAACAGATTATTGTGCTTATATAAGCGATATTTTAATTTTACGGCAAAATTGCTCTAATGAAGGGTGGAACTATGAGAGCTTTTGAAAAATTACCTCCTAAGTTTCAAAATGATGAGGTAAAGCATTATTACGATATTATTGCCAAAAAGTCTTTTTCTCTTGTATTAAAAAGGATTACGGATATTATCTTCTCCCTTATTATTCTGGTTATTCTTATAATACCGATTGCGGTTATTGCCGTAATAGTTAAAGCAACCTCGAAAGGCCCCGTCTTTTACAGGCAGGAGAGAGTTACTTCTTATGGCAGGGTATTTAAGATTTTTAAATTTCGTACTATGGTGCAAAATGCCGACCGTATCGGCACACTTGTAACAACAAGCGGAGATGCCAGAGTAACTAAGGTGGGCAGAATCTTAAGAAAATATCGTCTTGACGAACTCCCGCAGATTTTTAATGTACTTGCAGGCTCAATGACCTTTGTCGGTACTCGTCCGGAAGTACAGAAGTATGTGGATATGTACAAAGACGAATACAATGCAACCTTGCTTATGCCTGCAGGAATAACCTCGCTTGCTTCTATTATGTATAAAGACGAGGAAAAACTTTTACAAAATGTCGAAGATGCGGATAAGGTTTATGTTGAAACTATTTTACCCGAAAAAATGAAGTATAATCTTATGTATCTTGAAAATTTCGGCTTTTTGTCCGACATAAAACTTATGTTTAAAACAGTTAAAGAGGTACTTAGGTAACAGGGGGTGTATAATGAAAGAGCTAAAGAAAAAAATAAAGAGCTTTTCTTGTTACAGAAAGGTTTATATTTTTACTCTGTTTTTTTGTAATGTATCATTTTTACAAATTCCTGCGTATATTCTTGTAGCATTTTTGTTTTGCTGGGGCATATGGCTTACCTATTATAAGCAAAAAACAAACAATACATTTTTTAAACTGCGCTTTGGCTTGTGGGTGTGGGGATTCCTTGCGGTTTCTCTTTTAACCATGCTGTTAAACTTTACTTATACAATTTTCTACAGTGCGTTAATGTTTTTACATATACTGATATGCTTTTTTATATTTTACGGTATGCACACAGAACCTGATTTTGATTTCAAAAACGAGCTTTATACCGTGGCAAGAGGTATTGTGTATATTACTACAATTGCAAACTTCATCGGTATTTTCTGCCTTATGTTTAACATAAGGTTTGAATGGTACTGGATTAAGTTTACAATATACGAAAACAGATTTACGGGTATTTACATAAATCCTAATTTGCTTGGCTTTGTTTCCTGTGTAGCAATTTTTTGCTGTCATATTCTGTGTAAACCTGATTTTCAAAATGCGGTTAATCAAAGGAAAGTCAGCAAAATATGGATAGTTGCCTGTGTGTGTACAAGCTTGTTTTCGCTTTTGCTTTGCGATTCAAATGCGTCTATGGTACTTATTCTTGCATATATGATAGTTTATATTGTATATCAGTTTTTTGCTGCAAAAGACGGACTTTCTCCCGCAAAAGTCACGATGAGAATAGTGGCGCTTGTACTTGTAGGAACTTTTCTTGTGGGTTCTTCACTTATGTTCAGGGAAATCTGTCAGCAGGGGTTTGCTGTTGTTACGGCAAAGACTTATTCTTTACTTGATGAAATTACAGAAAAAGAGCAGTCGGATACCGATGAACAGCCAAAGCAAAATGATTCCGACAATAATAAAACCGCTGCGCCGTCCGACAAAGGGCCGATAACATTTGAACACGAAAATTCCAATATTGACAGCGGTCGTTTTAAGCTGTATAGAGAATCTTTAGATTTGTTCAAAATATCGCCTGTCTTTGGAATAAGTAACGGAAACATCGTGTTCTACAGTCAGGAATATGCAAACGGTACTTTAAAATATACTTACCATAACAATGATTTGCACAACGGATTTTTAACTATACTTGTATCTACAGGTGTGCTCGGATTTGTTATTTTCGGTATATTCGGTTTCCGCTTTGCAAAACACGCCGCACAACATTTATTCCTGCAAAAAAAGACCTTTAAAAATGACGCTTATCCGTGTATGTTCGCATTTTTAAGCGCATATCTTTTCTATGCGTTATTTGAAAAGGCACTGCTTTACGATATATCGTTTATGGTAATGTGGTTCTGGCTGATAATGGGTTACACAAGCTGTTACATAGCTAAGTTTGAACCGATGCTTGAAACACGCTATCTTTTTCATCAAAAAAGACTCCACAGAAGTCTGCTTTGATACTTGTATAATTACAATTTTTAGGCTATAATAACCGTAGGTATGTTTACCTGCGGTTTTTATTTTTCTGAAAAGGAATTGATATAAATGAAATACGGATTTGTAAAGGTTGCGGCGGCTACACCTATTATCAGAGTATCTGATTGTAAAAAGAATACCGAAGCAATAATTGCGCAAATAAAAGAGGCAAATATTGAGGGTGCCGCACTTGTGAATTTTCCCGAATTATGCATAACCGGCTATACTTGCAGCGATTTGTTTTTACAGCAAACTCTTCTTAAAACAGCAGAAAGCTCGGTTTACAGAATAATTGAAGAAACCAAAAATCTTGATATTATATCCGTTGTGGGCGTTCCGGTTGCTTTCAGGGAGGCTCTTTACAACTGTGCGGCAGTTATTTTTAAGGGCAAATTACTTGCTCTTGTGCCAAAGGCAAATATTCCGAATTATTCAGAATTTTACGAGGCAAGACATTATACAAGCGGAAAAAATACGGATTTTGAAATTGAGTATGCAGGCCGGAAAACTGTTTTGACCGATAAAGTTTTGTTTCAAAATAAAAATATGCCCGATTTTACCATTGGTGTGGAGATTTGCGAAGATTTATGGGTAGCGGAATCTCCGTCAATAGCTCTTGCAAAATTGGGAGCAACGGTTATTTGCAATCCGTCAACCTCCGATGATACCATCGGCAAAGCAGAATACAGACGCTCGCTTGTGAGAATGCAGAGCGGCAAACTTTGTTGTGCATACATTTATACCGATTCAGGATTTGGGGAAAGCACAACAGACACAGTTTATTCTGCACAGAATATAATATGTGAGAACGCATCTTTGTTGAGCGAAAGCGAGCGCTTTACGACAGGCATTACTTATGCGGATATTGATGTTCAAAAACTTATGGGCGAGCGCAGAAGAATGAGTACATTCTGCTATGACAATGAAAATGTCAGAAGAATTTATTTTGATATGCCGCTTACCGATACAAAGCTCTCAAGAAAATTTGAGCAGACTCCGTTTGTACCGTCGGCAAAAGATGACCTTAGCAGAAGATGCAAGGAAATTATAACAATGCAGGCAACAGGACTTGCAACCAGACTTGCTCATACAGGAATTAAGAATGTTGTGCTCGGACTTTCGGGCGGTCTTGACAGTACACTTGCACTTATTGTTTGCGTTCACGCTTTTGATATGCTCGGTATTGACAGAAAAAATATTCACACTGTAACAATGCCTTGTTTCGGTACAACAAAGCGTACCAAATCAAATGCCGAAAAACTTGCAGAGGCTTATAATGTTTCTTTTGAAGAAATTAATATTACCGCAGCGGTAAGACAGCATTTTATAGATATTAAGCACGATGAAAGTGTAACAGACATTACCTATGAAAATTCGCAGGCGAGAGAGCGTACTAAAATTCTGATGAACCTTTCAAATAAGTACGGCGGTCTTGTAATCGGTACGGGCGATTTGTCGGAACTTGCGCTTGGTTGGGCAACCTACAACGGCGACCATATGAGTATGTATGCGGTGAATGTTTCTATTCCTAAAACACTCGTCCGTTACCTTACAGCGTACGAGGCTGAAATCAGTGACGGAGAATTAAAAACGGTTTTGCTTGATGTACTCGATACACCTGTAAGTCCGGAGCTTTTGCCGCCTGATAAAAACGGAGAAATCGCACAGAAAACCGAAGATGTGGTCGGTCCTTATGAATTGCACGACTTTTTCCTTTATTACTTTGTGCGTTTTGGATTTACTCCGTCAAAAATATATTATCTTGCAAAGCATTCCTTTGCGGGAAAGTACAATAACGATACAATCAAAAAATGGCTTGTTACATTTTTAAAGAGATTTTTCTCTCAACAGTTTAAGCGCAGTTGTTTGCCTGACGGCCCAAAGGTAGGCTCGGTAACGCTTTCTCCTCGTTCGGACTGGAGAATGCCAAGTGACGCAAGCGTAAGAATTTGGCTTGATGAGCTTGAAAATCAGTAAATCTGAAATTCAAGGGGGCTTTTTGTGAAATATTTTATTAAAAGAGATGTTTGTGCGGATTTTGGCGCTTTTGAAATTTATGACGAAACGGGCATAGAAAAATATCTTGCGGAATTTTCAAAAAGCAAACGAAGCCGAAAAATTATTATTCACAGTGCTGACGAAATTTTTGTTAAGATAAGATGCTTGTCGGTGTCAAACATTATTGCCTGCAATATAAACGCAGGCGGTAAAAAAATGCGCATTTTAATGGGCGTAAACCGCAATGAACTTGTTTGTATTTGCTCCGGTGTAAATTGGAAAATTTGCGGAAATATAGCGCAAAAAAGTTTTTCCGTACAGGATGTTGACAATACGGTTATTGCAGTGCAAAAGAGAGTATTTTCGAGTACGGAAAGTTATGAACTCGATGTGTATTCGCCGTCAAATGAACTGTTATCAATATCTGTTGCGGTTTGTATAAATATGCTCAATACAGTTGACAATCCCGTCAGACAGGCGGTATAATTATTAAGTACCCGATTTTTGTCGGGGAAAGTATAAATTCACAGGGGAGGATTTATTATGGATAGATTACTACAGCTTTTAAGTACAAACTCAGGCTTTACCACAGCCGAGATAGCGACAATGCTCGGTGAGCCGGAAGATTACATCAAGGCTCAAATAAAGGAATACGAAACTCAGGGCATTATCAAAGGCTACCAGGCAGTTGTAAACTGGGAGAATACCAAGGAAAACTATGTTGAGGCACTTATTGAGCTTAAGGTTACTCCTAAAAAGGATGCAGGCTTTGACGAAATGGCGAAAATGTGTATGGCGTTTGACGAGGTAGATTCTGTTTACCTTATGGCGGGTACATATGATTTTGCGCTGATAGTTAAGGGCGAATCTATGCAGGATATCGCAATGTTTGTATCTAAAAAACTCTCCACAATCGACGGAGTGCTTTCAACAGGCACACATTTCATTATGCGTCGCTACAAAGACAGCGGAATGAATCTCATCGATTTTGAAGGGTCGGATGAGAGGAGTTTAATTCTGTGATTGACTATTCAAAATTTTTAAATAATTCTATACAAGAAATAAAACCGTCGGGTATTCGTAAATTTTTTGATATTGCAAGCGAAATGGACGATGTTATCTCTTTGAGTATCGGTGAACCTGATTTTCAGACGCCATGGCATATCCGTGAAGAGGGTATAAATTCTCTTAAAAACGGCAAGACTTGGTATTCACCGAACCGTGGTTTCGCACAGCTTAGAGAAGAAATTGCCAATTATTATGCAAGACGCTTTAATATATCATATGAGGGCAAAACTCAGGTGCTTGTTACAGTTGGCGGCAGTGAGGCTATTGACCTTGCTTTCAGATGTCTTGTTTCAGAGGGTGACGAGGTAATTATTCCCGAGCCGTCTTTTGTTTGTTACGAACCGCTTACTCATATGGCAGGCGGTAAGGCAGTTATAATTAATACAAAGGCAGAGGATCAGTTCAGACTTAAAGCTGATGACCTCGAAAAGGCAATTACCGATAAAACTAAGCTCGTTGTTTTGCCGTTTCCTAATAACCCAACAGGCGCTATTATGGAGAAAGCTGACCTTGAGGCTATTGCAGAGGTAATTAAAAAGCACGATTTGTTTGTGCTTTCGGACGAAATTTACTGCGAGCTTACATACGGCGGAAAGAACCACATTTCTATTGCCGCTATTGACGGAATGTATGAGCGTACTGTTGTTATTAACGGCTTTTCAAAGTCTTATGCAATGACAGGCTGGCGACTTGGTTATGCACTCGGCCCTGTACCGATTATTGCTCAGATGACAAAACTGCATCAGTATGGCATTATGTCAGCGCCTACAACCGCACAGTATGCGGCTATTGAGGCTTTACGCAACGGAGATCCTGATGTTGTAAATATGCGCAATGAATATGATATGCGTCGCCGCCTTGTTGTTGATTCATTCAACGCAATGGGACTTACTTGTTTTGAGCCTTACGGTGCATTTTATGTATTTCCTTGTATTAAGAGCACAGGTATGACTTCAGAGGACTTCTGTACAAAGCTTATTATGGACAAGCATGTCGCAGTGGTTCCGGGAACAGCCTTTGGCGAATGCGGCGAGGGTTTTGTAAGAGTTTCTTATTCTTATTCATTAAACCATCTTAAAACCGCTTTACAGCGTATCAGGGACTTTATAGAGGAGCAGAAAAATGGAAATTAAGGTTCTTGCACCTGCAAAAATCAACCTTACGCTTGATGTCACTGGCAAACGGCCTGACGGCTATCACAATATTTTGTCGATAATGCAAAGTGTTGATTTATATGACACAATTACCGTTACCGATAATGACAGCGGTCAGATTACCGTTTCATGTAATTATGAGGGCGTCCCTTGTGATGAAAAAAATATTTGTTACAAAGCGGCGGAAAGATTTTTTATTGCTACCCGTAACGAAGGACAGGGCGTACATATAGATATTGATAAAGTTATTCCTACTCAAGCGGGACTTGCAGGAGGAAGTACAGACGGTGCGGCTGTTCTTATGGGACTTAATAAGATGTTTGACGCATTTTTAAAGCCCGATGAATTGCAAGAAATTGCTGAAAAATTAGGAGCGGATGTTCCGTTCTGCCTTGTGGGCGGCACAAAGTATGCTACGGGAATCGGTACAAAACTTCAAAAAATGCCTAATTTTTTGGCATCGCATATTGTTATCTGCAAACCTGATAATGTAAGTGTTTCCACGGCAGAGGCATATAAAAAAGTGGATGCGTTAAATCCGCACCCACCTTATACAGATGAAATGATAAAGTCACTTTTCAGCCGTGATATGTTCAGAATTACATCTACTTTATTCAATGATTTTGAGCTTGCATTAAAGCTTGAAGAAGTGAACGATATTAAAAGAATTATGTACAAGCGCAAAGCACTTGGAGCAAGTATGTCGGGTTCGGGTTCGGCTGTTTTTGCAGTCTATAATTCCGAACGCAAGGCTAAAAAGTGCGTTGACGCATTAAAAGAAAAATATGATAAAGTTTTCCTTTGCCATCCGACAAAGGAAGGCTGCAAAATAGTCTGATTATTATCAGGCTATTTTATTTTGTCTTAATTTTTGTTGTTTTTTATCAAAAGTTGGGGTAAATTATGGTTTAGCGGAGTGTCGGTCGGGCATTGAAATTTAGCTAACGCTAAATT
>OBDM01000279.1_pt1 | contig 25171 bp, 32 predicted proteins | sample 1518281 | NCBI WGS metagenome assembly OBDM01 (sample SAMN01760942, study PRJEB22395) | human gut metagenome | reverse complement strand
GCCACTTTGGCGACCGGGATGTTCTGAGCGGCCATGACCGCACGAATCCTCGCCGCTGCCATGTCGTTGATGTTTCCGTATGTCATGTTTCCTCCTTGACAGACCATATTATGCGCGAAATTGCGCGCACTGTCAAATCAAAACACGCGCATTTCGTTTCACTCGCGCACGGCCGCGCAAAAGAGCGAACAAACACGAAAACGCCCCTCTCTCAGCATTGCTGAGAGAGGGGCGCATGTTACATGAGGGTACGAAAATCACTCACGGTTAAGTGTTGGGCCTGAAACAGGTGCAACACTTATTTTTCGTTGGAACTGTCCGGCTTGGCTGCCGTGAGCTGGCTCACGCCGATTAGAGCGCCGACGAACAATCCGACCGCGTTGATTGTGGTCACGATCTCACCGCAATGAGGCAATCCCCACTGCGGGCCGACCGCACCGACCAGCCACGCGACGGCCGGCAAAGCGATCAACGCGAGCCACTTGAGCGCCTGATACGTCTTGTTTGGCAGCAGGTAGCCATTGGTATTGGATTCGCCCATTCCACACCTCCTTAAAATTCGAGGCCGGTCAGTGCAAGACCTGACCGGGATAAATCGTGTACGGGGCACGCAACCCGTTGCGTTGGGCCGCGGCCGGCCAGCCGGAACCGTAGATCTTCCACAAGCTCTCGCCCGCGGTGACCACATGCGAGGTAGTTACGACATGGGCACCGACACTGGAAGCGGTCGAACCGCCATAGCAGACTTGCTGCCCAGGCCAGATGCGGTTGATGTTGCCGCTTGGCACGCTCCACGCCGTGATCGGGTACAGGCCGGTTCGGGCCGCGATGGCGCTGATGGTGTCTCCGGGGCGCACTGTCACCGCAGTACCGCCGCTACCGGAGGACTGCTGAGTGGACGACGGGCCACCGCCAAAGCGCTGGTTTACAAGCGCCTGAACACGGTCATACGCGCCGGAACCATACGCGGTGTCGAGATTGGTCCTGCGCTGCGGAAGGTTGCCGTACTCGCCTCGAATCACCGCCGTGGCAAGCGCATCCCAGTCGATCTTGCTCGGGCTGGGAGTGGGAGCAGGCGTGGTCGGGGTTGACGAGGAGCCTGAGCCGGCACCGCTCGGGTTGGAATATTTGCGCCATGCCGTGCGGTCGCCACGAAACACGTTGAGGTCGAGGTAGCCGGAATAGCCGGGCAGCACACCGGTCGAGGTGTACTGGCGCATGGCCTCGCCGTAGGCTCCCAGCTTCCACGGATGGGACTGGTAGCCAGTCGGGAGTGTGTCCGCGTACTGGGCGACCCACAGGCCCGAGCCTGCCGCTCGAGCGCCGGCGACCTGACCGAGTGCGGACGCCGAAACGTAGACCATCGGAATGACGCCGTTGGTCCGCTGCTTGACGCGGTTGACCCAACAGGTGGGCCACGCCGAGTTGCCCCACTGCGCGTTCTGGTTAGACTCCCAGTCAAGGATGAGCACCGCCTTGCGGATATAACCGGCGGAGTGTTCGAGAAAGTAGTCGGCCTCGGCATTGCAGTCGCCGCCGCCGGCGTAGTGGTAGATGCCGATTTCCTTGCCGGTGCGCTGGGCGTTCGCGATCTGCGCGTTCGCGACCGGGTTCACATAGCCGGTGCCCTGCGTGGTCTTCACGATGGCGAAGTCGGCGGTCACTCGCGATGTGATGTCGGATGGCTGCCAGCCCGACACGTCGATGCCCTGCATGTCGGCGAACGCGACTCCGACGCCCATGGACAGCGTCGCGATGACGGCGATGATCGTGGTGGCGAGTTTCCTCCACCATCGTTTGATGCGGCCGGGGCCGTTGCGGTTGTTGGTTTCGCCCATATCTTTTTCCTTTCGTTCTGTGGATATGGAAAAGCCCGGCACCACTGGCGGTGCCGGGCAAAATCGGTGAAATTATTCAGCCTTGGTCGGGGCGGGCTATGCGGGCGTTGCGGATGTCGTCGATCATCTGCGCGCCGACGCCGTCGCCGCCCAAACGGTGGTAGGCGTCGTACACGGCCTCGGCCTGCTGCTTCTTGGCGATGCTGCACACGCCCCCGGCCATGACCATGTCGGTCTCGGCCTGTTCGAGCCGGCAGCGGAGCAGCACCTTGACGCCGTCCTGCAAGGGGGCGAGCTGTTGGGCGAGCTGCTGTTGGCTCACGGAGGCGTGCCTCGTCTCCCACCTGTGCAGGAGCCACATCATCACGCCTCCCCCGCCGCCGAGGCTGCCTATCGCCGCGACGACGATGGCCGCGAGGTTCGGGTCGGTCACAATCCCTCCCCGCCATGCACGAGCGCCTGCACCTGTTGGCGCAACGCCTCGGGCACGTCATCGATGGTCTTGCGGCCAGCGAGCACGAGGCGGGCGAAGATACGCGCCATGACCTTGCTCATTTCGCGTCACCCCCTTGCAGCAGCTTGTAGAGTTCCGCGACGGCCTCGGCGTTGTCGAGGACGGACTGGACGAGCTCGCCCAAGCGTTCCTCGGTGGGCTTGGACGCCTGTTCGACGTCGTCCCAGATTTGGTCGGCCTGTTCGACGGCTTCCTGTTCGGTCAGGTCGCGCACGGAATACGCCTCGTCGGCCATCCATTCCGTCCATGCGGCCTGTTCGCCGTCGGCGGGGTGCTCGACTTGGGTGATGTGCTTCCTGACGCGGATGTCGGCGAGGCCGTCGCCGCGTCGGAAGTAGCTCACCTTGTCCAATGGTTCGGCGCTTGAAACCTGTTGAATCATGCGCCCTCCTTCCATGGTTGTGGTTGTCGCGCCGGGGCCCGGAGGAATCCGGTGGCCCTGCGCATGGTCAAATCGATGCGTTCGCGCCGCCGGTAGGCGACGGAATCGGAGTTTCGGAAGTATCCGTAGTAGGAGCAGCAGCGTCGCGCCAAGCGTTGGGTCATGGAACGGCGTCGGGCGCGGCGGAACGCCCTGCGAGCCCTCAGGAACACGCCCGCGCGGATGTTGACGCGGCCGCCGGGGCGGAACGTGTAGCCGACCATGTCGATGGGTTCGCGGTCGAGGCGTTTGCAGTTCCATTCGGGGTGCACGTCGAGGCCGAGCCGGTCGTGCAGGAACTTGGCGAGCCGTCGTGCGGCCGTCTTCAGGTCGCGTTTGCCTTTGCCGACGAGCAGGATGTCGTCCATGTAGAACAGGACGTGCGTGGCCAAGCGGCGCGTGGCGATCTCGCCGGTGCGACGGCTTGTGCGTTCGGCGGTGAGCCGCTGGCATGCGAAGTGGTAGGCGGGCGAGAGGTAGTAGTTGGCGAGCCATTGGCTCAGGTAGCTGCCGATGTTCAGGCCGTCGTCGCCTTGGTAGCGGTCGATGAGGTGGAATGTGAGGCGCAGAAGGGTCTTGTCGCCCACGTCCTTGGCGAGCATGGCCTTGAGCCTGTCCCGTTTTATGGACGGGTAGCATTTGCGCACGTCGAGTTTGACGAACCATTTGGAGTCGCGTTCACGCGTCCATCGTTTGATGGCGCGGCGTGCGTCGATGGTGCCCCTGCCGGGGATGCTGGCGGTCTGCCATCGGCCGACCTTCGCGTCGAACAGGGGTTGGAGCGCCATGACGGCGACGTGGTCGTAGATCTGGTGGCGGACGCTTTCGCGGCCGATGACGCGGTGCTTGCCGTTGATGGGTTCGATGCGGTCGAAGTACCTGATCTCGGTGTCCCTGTAGCGGCCGGTGCGTATCTCGTCGGCCACCTGCCGGGCGAGCAGGTCGAGGTCGGGGTGTTTGCCGAGGAAGCGCTGGACGTCGCGTCGGTGGCGTTTGCCTTTGAGGTAGTGGTCGATGGCGGCGCGCACGAAGGGCACGCTCGCGCATCGGGTGTGTTTGCAATGGGTCTTCAAGCGGGTTCCTATCTGGACTATGGCCGCTGTCCCCGGTGCGGGAGGGGTTCGGGTACCGGCGGCGTACTCGGTTTGATTTTCGGGAAGGCCCGTGGCTTGCCCTCTCGCCGGAATCGCGGAGGGTAGTTGCGGCGCGATGATGTGATGACGGGAATGTTCCAGATGTGCGGCCCCCGATGTTCCACCTGCGGTTCGCGAGGTCGTTCCTGAGGTTCGCGGCGAAAGCGCCGTACTGCGCCCCATCCCTGAGGTTGCCGAAGCGCTGCACCACGCGCCGGAGGCCCGGAGGCGTGCCGCCGCAAATCCCGATGGTGCGGCGGGTGGGAGGTTTGAGGGGGCCTAGGCCCCCTCGCTTCGCTTCACCCCCACCGCACTGCGGCTACGCCTTCGTGCGGCCGAGCGCAGACAGGCGGCCCCCGATGTCCCACCAGCGGCTCGCGAGGTCGTGCCCGAGGTACGCGGCGAAAGCGCCGCACTGCGCCCCATCCCTGAGGTTGCCGAAGCGCTGCACCTGCCTGAGTCCTTGGCTGGTGAGGGGGTTGCCGCCGACGGCGTCGCACAGGCCGGTGGTGCTGGTGGCGGTCTTGCCGGTGTTGATGAACATGCCGGCGGTGACTTGGAAGTCCTCGCTGTATTTCCAACCGTCCTCGGTGCCGGTGTAGGCGGGGAATTCGCCGATCTTGGCGTAGTTCGCGGTGGAGTTCTTGGAGGCTTTGGCGATGTCCCAGACGCGGTAGATGTCGAGGTGGCCGGTGGTGCCGTCATTGCGGGCGTTGACGATGAGGTCGGCGTCGCTTTCGTAGATGCCGTTGAACAGTTCGATGCCCTGCAATCGGATGGGCTGGTGGTTGGCGGCGGACGTCGCGCTGGGGCGGCCGTCAACGCCGAGGATGCGGTCGGTCGCGCCGGTCTTCCATGGCATGGTCGACACCTTGCATGCGGTGGTGGTGGTGAATGCGTCGCCGTCGAGGTTGAGGGCGGTGTTGGCGGAGTCCACCGTGGTCTTGGAGAGGATGGTGCGGGCGCGTGCGGCGCTGTGGTTGCCTTCGTTGTTGCGTTCCGCGTCGGTGCCGATGTTGACGGTCGAGCCAATGTCGAAACCGTTGGCGGCGCTGGCGGCGATGATGACGCGCTTGGCGTTGCCCTCGGCCTTGGTGACCGGGGATTGCGAGGCGTACTGCCAGCAGCCGCCGAGCACGTCGGAGTTCTTGGTAGCCCATTTCACGAGGAGCATGAGCTGGATGTAGAAGTTGTCGGCTTGGCATCGGCCGGCGTATCCCCTGCCTTTGAGCAGGGCGTAGTCGATGGCGCGGTTCTGGGAGCCGAATTCGCGGTCGATTTCGCGGCCTGAGACGCTGATGGGCTTGTTGTTGGAGTCGAGGTCGGCGGCGTATTTGGCGAAGAGGAGGCAGGGGCGGCGGGTGCCGTCGGGCAGCAGGCTTCCGGGCATGGGCAGGTATCCGTCCCACTGGGTGTCGGAGTAAAGCAGTTCGAGGTGCGTGGCCGATTGCTCGACCTTGTAGTAGCAGGGGCAGGTCATGACCCACACGTCGCCGTTGGTGCCGTCGCGTTGGAAACGCGGGTCCACGCCGTCGATGGCGGTGACGTGGGGTTTGCCGTCGTCGCCTATGGTGGCGTTGACGTCCCACACACGGAAGGCGTTCAGGCCGCTGTAGTCGTCGCGGCCGGCCTTGTCGTTCGTGCTGACCTCGATGGCGAGGTTGGCGTTGTCGCGGGTCTTGGTGCCCGACGGCGTGTTGCTGTACGTCCATTTCGGGAAGCGCACGCCGTACACCTTGCCGTCGCGGTGGGCGTCGAAGTAGGCGGCGAGGTTGCCGTATTCGCCAGCCGAGGCGTCGTATTCGAACGCCGCGCCTCCGGTGGCGTCCTTGTGGACCTTGGCGATGAGGCGGGCGGTGTCCGCGAGGGTCATCATCTTCTGTGTGTTGGCCATGGTTTCTCCTCATCGGTTGATGAGCCCGAGGGCCCAGTCGATGTCGTCTTGGGTGAGGGGCGGGATGCTCTCGCCAGTCAGGACGGGGGCGATCACGTCGTCGTACTGTTCGTCTATCTCCTCTTGCGTGGCGAACACGACGCCCGCGCCGGCGCTGGCGGCGATCTTGGCTTTCGCGTCGTCGGAGAGTTGGTCGTATTCGACCTTGCTGGTGCGGATGGCGTTCGCGGCGTCCCTCGCGTCGTTCGCGGCCTGCGTGGCGGTGGCGGCCGCGTCGTTCGCGGCCGTGGTGGCTTTCCGGCTGTCGGCTATGAGTTGTTCGATCTGGCCGAGCGCGTCGCCGCTGCCCGCGTCCGACGCGAACACGGCGGGTTCCACGACGCCGGTGAAGTTCCTGCTGCATACGCGCGTGGTGCCCTTGTCGATCTCGACGCCCAGCGTGACATGGCTGGATTTGAGGGCCGCGCGGGGTATGGGGGCTTGGAACGTGGCCGTCGCCGCGTCGGACACGGGGTCCATGTCGATGCGGTCGCCGAGCTTGCCGTCCGTGTTGTAGAGCAGGCGGGCGGTCAGCCCGTCGGCCGCGACGGGTGCGCCGTGGTCGCTCAATGCGACGCGGATGAGCCGCCCGTTGACGTCGCCGGCGTTGAGCCTGACGTCGGGCACCCACGTGTTGACGGCGTCGAGGTCGAGTTCGACGCCACGGAAGTCATCGATCGTCGCCATCCGCGTCCTCCTTCCCTTCGTGCTTGAGGCTGGTGATCTCGTCGCCGCGCATGTCGCATTCGGCTTGGAGCAGCGCGATCTGCAAGTTCGCGTCGGCGAGCATGTCGCGAAGCTTCGCGACGGTGATGCGCAGGCGTTCGATGTCGTGGTTGTCGTCCATAGGGGCCTCCTATCTGTCTTTGCGGTATTGGGGTGTGATGGCTTGGACGAACCTTTCGCGCGCCTCCTCGATTTCGGCGGCGTAGGGTTCGAGCAGTTCGCTGAGCGCGTCCGTGGCGGACGCGGTGGAGGCGTCCGTGCCGTCGAGCGCCTGTGCGGCGGCCATGGCGGCGTCGGCCTCGTAGGTGTCCGTGGCCGTGGAGGGCAGGCCGAGGAGCCGGCGGGTTTCCGCACGGCCGTCCGCGAGGAGGCGTCCGCTGGCGTCCATGGCCGGGTGGAGGGCTGCGGCGCGCACTTGGTTGAGCGCGGTGAGCGCGTCTTTTTCGGATTGCTCGTAGGCGCTCGTCCATGCGTTGCGGCTTGTCTCTTTGTCGAGGATTCCGGGGTCTTTGGCCTGCATCATGCATTGGACTGCCTCTGCGTCGGTGGAGCATCCGAGGAGTTCCGCCCATGATGCGATGGCGTCGATGGTCGTGGCGAGCGTCGTGTGGCCGTGCTCGTCTATCGCGAGGACGTTTTCGTCTTCGATTTCGTATTTCATGGTTTCCTCCTGCCTGTCATTTGACGAGCCACGCGAAGACGTTGCAGTACACGTCGCCTTGGAATGTGGCTCCCCCCATCACGAATCCCATGACTTGCATGCCGCTGGAGCCGGATGTGTTGCACACGTGGATGGTCATGCTTCCCCAGTTGACGTCCACGTTGGCGACGCCGTAGTAGTGGCCGTATTTGGCTGGCGTCCATGTCACGTTCGTCTGTGGGATGGTGGTGTTCGGCGGAAGCGTGGCCCCGGTGTAAATCCGCCAGTTCGCTTTTTGGAATGTTCCCCGGCTGGCGATGTTGCCGAGGAAGCCGCCAAGGTAGAGGTAGCCGCTGTTGATGTTCGCTTCGATGCCGACATATCCGTTGGGGTCGTAGGCCCTTATCTCCGCGTTGGTGTCGTATTTGGTCGAGTTATAGGCGTAGACGCCGATTTTCGCGCCCGCTGTATCAGAGGCGTTCGTTTCGTCGTAGTTTCGTATGGCCCAGATCGCTCCCACGGCGTCCTTCGTCGTGTTATCGACGGCCTTTCGTTCGCCGATGCGCATGAATGAGCCGGGGTCGTTCTTGGCCCTGTGTCCGCCGTTGAACGTGAGTGCGGAGATTTCCCCTTCCTCTTTGGAGGTGGATTCGACGGCGATGTATGGGTGACTGTATGAGGTTGTGCCATGGAAGAACTGGATGCCTGCGCCTTCGAGTTCGTCGGTGCCTGCGGTCTCGTGTTGCTCGAAGTTAGGGCTTATCTCCACGCGGTTGCCGCTGGTGGCGGTCCGGAATGTGCCGGACAGCAGGTTTTCCTTTGTGTCGCCGTTGAGGTAGACGGTGACAGTCCCGTCGGGCCCGTTCATGCTGAACTGGCCGGTGTCGAGGTTCCAGTAGGAGCGTTTGCCGGTGATGATGCCGGTGCGCATGTAGGTCGCGTCGAGGTAGAGGAGCCCGTTGAGCATGTAGATGCCTTGTATCTTGCCGTTCTGGGTGAGGCGGTTGAAGATTTCGAGCTGGGTGAGTTCCTTGTCGAGCGTGTCCACTTGGCTTTTGGCTTGGTTCGTGGCGTAGGTCTTGGCCGCCGCGAGGGCGCTGTCGGCCTTCGTGGTGGCGTCGCTTTTCGCGGCGGAGAGTGCGGCGTCGGCTTTGGTTTGGGCGATGGTGTCCACGGTCTGGCCGCCGACGGTGGTGGTGGCCGCGAGGCTGAATTCTCCGGTGTCGAGGTTCCAGTAGTTGAGGTTGGCGGCGTCGTGGAGCATGCCGGTGTAGAGGGTGTCGGCGTAGATGCCGTGGCCGTTGGCGAGCGAGCGCCAGTCCCATTCGCCGTTGGGTTTTTTCTTGTCGGCGATGCGCCAGTAGCCGCCGCCGATTTGGATGGCTTGGGTGGGGTTTTGTTCTTCGGGGCGGTCGTAGACGAGGATGCCGGTGCCGGGTTTCATGTAGGCGTAGCCGCCGGTTTCGTTCATGATTTGGTTGATGCGGTCGATGAGGTCGCGCATGTAGGGGCCGGTGCCGCTGGCGGCGTCGTTCCATGCTCCGCTGTTGGAGACGAGTTTGTCGAGTGCCTGTTGTTGTGCGGAGAGTCTTTGGGTGTAGGACTGGCGGATGTTGCCGAGGGTGATTTTGGTGTCGGCGAGGGGTGCGAGGAGGTCTTCTTCGGTTTTGAGGATGCGGCCTTGGAGGCGCAGGGGTGGGGTGAAGGTGGTGTCGGTGATTTGGGTTTCGTCGCCGAGGCCGGTGCCTTCGGGGCCGAGGCCGGCTTGTTGGAGGGCTTTGACGGTGGCGGTGTAGCTGACGGTGGGTGTGGTGAGGGTTTTGAGTTTGGCTTTGGTGAGGTCGAGGAGTTTTTGGGGGTCGTCGCAGTCGGTGAAGTCGATGTCGGCGACGCTGGGTTGGCGGGTGCCGTTGGCGTCGGGGATGCCCCATTGTTGGGTGGCGGTGGGGTCTTCGACGTATTTTTTGCCGTTGTTGACGCTGCTGAAGTCGATTTTGCGGCCGTAGCCTCCGGTGGCTTGTCCGTTGGCGTCGGTGGTTTCGATGCCTTTGCCCCAGCCGTAGAGGCGGGTGATGACGTCGCCGGTGTCGATGGTGCGGGTGATTTCGGGCAGGTCCTTGCCGTATTCGAAGCGGCGGGTGGGGTTGGTTTGGCCTCGTCGGTCGAGCATGTGGATGATGCGTCGGCCGATGCGGTTCATGTCGTCGGTGGGTTGGATTTCGGTCTGGACTTCGAGCCCGTAGGTGTCGGCGATGCTTTGGATGGCTTCGAGGACGGTGCAGTGGTAGAAGGCGAGGTTCGCGGTCTGGGCGAGGGTGCCGGAGTCCACGGTGCCTGTCTGCCAGCGGGTGCCTTCGAGGGCTTTGTCGAGGCATGCCTTGGCGGTGGTGTCCCTGTTGCGCTTGTCTTCGATGTAGCTTCGGGACAGTTCGGCGATGCTGTTGGCGCAGTAGGCGATGGTGACGGGGATGCCGCTGGCGCGTTTCACGTCGCTGCCTTGGCATATGTATTCGTTCCATTGGCCGAGCGTGTCCTTGAACACGAGGCGGTCGTCCTTTTCGAGCTGGCCGAGGGCGGTGATGTCCAAGGTGTCGGTGCCGTCGGTCGCTTGGGTGCGGATGGCGCTGATCGCGTCGGGCAGGTCGCCCAATGGGTTGCCCCAGCGGTCGAAGAGCATGAAGCGCATGATGGTCTCCTATATGAGGGTCAGGGGCTCGTAGGCCATGCGGCCCGAGCAGCCCGTGAGGGTCAGCGTGTTCGCTCCGGGCGGGAGCGGGAAGTAGTCGCTGTCGATGGTGGGCGTGGTGAGGTTGCCGTTGATTCGCGTCGCGCGGTTGGCTGGGTCGGTGGTGACGGTGATCTGGCCGGAGAGGGTTTGGGCGGCGTTGATGGTGAACGCGTGTCCGCGTGTGTCGCGGATGCTCAGGCTTTTCGCCCCTTGCGCGGGGGTGAGGGTCCATGTGGGCCATGCGGGGCGGTTGCCGCGTATGCTCACGGTGTTTATGCCGGCCGTGAGCGGGGCGTGGCGTGTGGGCCCGTACAGGCATGGCATGGCGGTCATGCCGACTTCCACGAGCGCGTGGGATTGCCGGTCTGCCGTCCATACGTCCTGCCATGCGCCCACTGTGAGACGGCCCCGGTATTCGCCCGGCAGGCCCCGCCATCGCAGGCCGGTGGTCTTGCCGTCGAGGCCTCCGAGCCATGTCTTGGCTTGCAGGATGTCGTCTTCGCCGCCGGCCGCGTACAGGCCGAGGGTGATGTTCCTCATGCCCATGTACGCGCCGCCGGTCTCGTCCTCCAAGGTGACGTCGAGGACGCCCATGCGGCCGGGGATGGTCTCGGTGCTGAGCGTCGGCGACGTCTTGTCGATGGTCACGCCCGCCCCGGAGAGGGCGAGCATGCGTTGTTCGACGGGGATGCCGTCGAGCGTGAGCCCGTCGATGCGCGGCATGCCCATGCGTCGCGTGTTGAGTGCCATGTGTCTACCTCCCTCTGGAGGCCATGCCCGCGAGCTCGTAGCTCATGGGCTTGGCGAGTTTGCCGGCCATGACCTCGCCGCCACGGTCGTTGAGGTGCAGGGTCACGCCCTGTGCGAGCGCGTCCCTGAGTGCGGCGCGCATATCGTCCGGGGTGAGTTGGTCGAGCGGGTCGGCTGGCGTGAGGGCGGCGGTCAGGCTGGACGTGGAGCGGGCCGTGGCGAGGTCGGGGCCGGTGTAGTCGGTGCCGACGTGGACGGTGGGCACCATGTCCTCCAAGCCGTCGATGGCCTTCTTGGCCTGTCCCATGTTCTTTTCGACGCCTTGGGCCATGCCGGCTGGTATCCATTTGCCGACCTCGTCGGCGAACACTCGGGACGGGGAGCCGATGTGGAGCACGCTTTTGGCCCAGTTGACGACGCTGCGGCCGAGGTTGCCGATCGTGTTCCTGAGCCACTGGAATGCGCCGCCGATGCCGTTGATGAGGCCTTGGATGATCTGGCGGCCGGTGTCGTACAGCCAGCTTCCGGATCCGCCGAGCGCGCCGGTGACGATGCCCCAGATGCGTCCGACGGTGCCTCCTATCGCGTTGACGGCGTTGGACACGGCGTCGCGCATGCCGTTCCAGATGCTGGAGAAGAACGACGAGATGCCGTTCCAGACGCTCGTCCATGTGCCGCGTATCGCGTTGAGCACGCTGCCTATGGTGTTGCGGATGTTCTGGATGATGGGCGCGTAGAACGCGACCATGCGGTTCCACACGGTCTGGAAGAACGACGAGATCGCGTTCCATGCGCTCGTCCATACGTTTCTGACCGCGTTGACCACCGTGGTGATGGTGTTGCGGATGCCGTCGATGATGGGCGTAAGGAAGCTGACGATGCCGTTCCAGACGGTCTGGAAGAACGATTTGATGGCGTTCCATACGTTCGTCCACACGGTTTTGACCGTGTTGAGGAAGTTCGTCAGGAACGTCTTGAGGCCGTCGATGACCGGGGTGACGAACGATACGATGCCGTTCCATATGCCGGTGAAGAAGTCCTTGATGGCGTTCCATGCGCCGCTCCAGTCGCCTTTGAGCAGGCTCAGGAACACGACGATGACGGTGCGTATCGCGTTGACCACGGTCGAGATGTAGTTGCTGATGAGCGTGAAGATCGTGCTGACGACGTTGTAGATGCCCGTCCAGATGGTGCTCCACACGGTGTTGGTGCTGTTCATCTGGGTGGTGATGAACGACAGTATCCAGCCGAACACGGTGTTTATGGCGTTCTGGATGGCTTGCAGGGGCGCGACGATGAGCGCGCCGATGGCGGTGAACGCGTTGACCACGGTGTCGCGGATGGAGTTGACGGCCGTGCCCACGGCGGCGCTGATGCCGTTCCACAGGTTCGTGAAGAACGTGCCCACGCCGTTCCATGCGGTCTGGATGGTGGTGGTGATGCTTGTCCAGATGCCGGAGAGGAACGAGGTGATCGCGTTCCATGCGGTCTGCGCGGTGGTGCTGATCGTGCCCCAGAGGTTCGTGAAGAATTCGCCGAGCCCGTTGAACAGGGCTTTCGCGCCTTCCACGAGTCCGTTCCATGCTTGGGACAGCCATGAGACGAACGTGCTCCATATCTGACGGCCGGTCTCGGTCTGGGTGAAGAACCATGTCAGGGCGGCGACCATGGCGGCGACGAGGCCGATTATCCACACGATGGGCCCGCCTGTGGCGGCCATGACGGCGTTGAACGCGCCCTGCACGGCGGTGGCGGCCTTGGTGACGGCGCTCCATGCGGCCTGCGCGGTCTGGGCGAGTTTCATCTTGCCGGCGAGCTGTCCGATCATCTGGGTCGGGCCGCCGAGTTCCATCATGGTGAGGATGCCGTTGCTGACGCCTGTGGCGGTCTTGGTGACGGCGTCCATGGTCTTGGTGAGGGCGGTGAGCCCGTTGTTGAGGGCCTGATAGCCCTTGACTGCGGCGAACGCGGTGCCGATGCCGATGATGATGGGCGTGAGGGCGGGCCCGTGCTGCACGAACCAGTTGAGGGTGTCGGCGACGAGTTTGATGGCGTTGGCGACGCCGTCCGGGGGCATCATCCTGACCCAGTCGATGACCATGTTGACGACGCCCATGATGGCGTCCCTGACGGTGTCCCATGCGGCGTTGAACGCGGTGATGGCCCCGTTGTCATCCAGTTTGGCCCAGAGGTCTTGGAGCCATTTGACGGCTCCTTGGATTGCGCCTTGAATGACGGGGGTGGCGGCCGTCAGGCCGTCGCCGACGGCGTTGATGGCTCCGGTGACCATGGGTTTGACGCTGTCGAGCACGGTCGCGCCCATCTTGATTGCCGACGCTTCGAGGTTGCCCATCGAACCTTCGATGGTGGTGGCGCTGGTGGCTGCCTGCACGGCGGCGTCCTGGAAGCCGAGCTTCATGATCGCGTCGTTGAATTCCTGCGCGCTGATCTCGCCCTTGCTCATCGCGTCACGAAAATTGCCGGTGTAGGCGCCGGCTTCGAGGAGGGCCTGTTGGATTTTGCCGGATGCGCCGGGGATGGCGTCGCTCAATTGGTTCCAGTTTTCGGTGGTGAGCTTGCCTTGGCCGGCGGTCTGGGTCATGACCATGGCCACGCTCTTGTAGGTTTCGCTGGTACCTCCGGCGACGGCGTTCAAATTGCCGGCGGCTTCGGCGAGCTTGTCGTAGTTCGGCACGCCGTTGGCGGCCAATTGGGCGGTGGTGTTGCGGATGTCGTTGAGGTCGTAGACGGTCTTGTCGGCGTAGTCCTGCGTGCTTTTGGTCAGGGCTTGGATTTGCTTGTTGCTTACGCCGGCGAACTGGAGCGTGCTGCCGAATTTCTGGGCGCTGTCGCTGGCGCTGGCGATTTCGCCGGTCAGGCCGCTGAAGCCTTGGATGACGGTGCCGGCCACGCTTTGGGCGACGCCGCTGATGACGCCGAGTTTGCCGGCGAAGCCCGTGCTGAAGCCGCCGCCGAGTTTGCCGCCCTCGGTTTTGCCGACGGTTTCGGACGCGGAGCCGAACGCGGATTCGATGCTTTTGCCCACGTTCTTCATGCTGGGGACGATCTGCACGTAGGCTTGGGCGATTTCGATTGCCATGTCCGGCTCCTTGTCTGTGGTGTCAGCCGCGTGGCCGGGAGAGCGTGGCGAGCATGCCTTCGGGGCTGAGCGCGGGCCCTTGGGGCTTGCGTTTGGTCATGCCGGGCCGTTGGATGCGGTCGTTCCAGCGGGCTCCCTTGCGGTTGCCTTCCTTGGTTTTCGTCCATGCGAGGAAGGCGGTGTTGTCGGCGATGTCGGCAAGGAGGTGGTGCAGGCTGTCCCATGTGGCCCTTGGGTCGAGGCCGCCCCACACCTTGGCGTCGTCGGGGAGGTTCGCGGCGAGGTCGGCCATGCGCCGCACGCGGATTGTCACGCCGAGTTGGTCGAGGTCGAGCCCGTAGAAACGCTGCATGTCGGCCCTGAGCTTGTCCGGGGCCTTGGCGAGCATTCCTGCGAGCGTCAGGAGTTTGGGTCGGCTTCCTTCATGAGCCGGGTGACGAACCGGCCGACGGCCTCCATGCTCACACGCCCGGTCTCGGGGTCGCGCAATGCGTTTTTGACCTTGGGGTAGGCGGTGCCGGTGAGTTTCTTGAGGAAGGGGACGATGCTGAAGCTGCCTTCGGCGTTTTCGTCGGCGTGCTGGAGGTCGTAGAGGTATTCGACCATGTCGAGGTCGTCGAACGTCTTCGGGTCGATGGTGATGGCGACGCCGTCGATGGTGACGGTGCGCGGCTTGTCCTTGGGTTGCCTGTGGTCCTGTGGGGTGGTCATGGGGTTCCTTTCTCGCGGGAGGGGATGGCCCGCATGCCGGTGGGGCGTGCGGGCCGGGGGATGTTACTTGACGGAAGCGGCCGAGATGGGGGCGATGTAGTCGATGCTGCTCGCGCCGTCGATGAGGTCGCTGGGGTTGGCGGCGTAGGTCACGTCGTACATGATCGCGTCGCCGCCGCTGTACTGGGTGTCTCCGAATTCGCTGACCACGGCGTCGGGTACGACGATGCGCTTGACCTTGTTGCCGGTGAGGAGGATTTCGAACACGAGGACGATGCTTTCGCCGGCGGGCATCTTGTGCTTGACGGTGAGCTTGCCTCCGTCGCCGGCGGTGACGTTGGCCGCTCCGTGCCTCAGGCTCATGCTCTGTTCGTTGAGTTCGAGCATGCTGAACTGGTAGGTCTCGCCGTAGCTGGAGATTTCGTTGATGACCTTGGTGCCGCCCATCTCGTTGACTTCGGTGGTGTCGGTGTCGGTCGCGTGGGTGATGCCGTCCTCGCTGATGAAGCCGGGCCCCTTGTATGCGGCCGGCAGCGTGGTGGTCGCGTCGGCGGGCAGGGCGGTGCCGGCGGGCGCCCAGTAGACGCATCCGCTGGCCATGGGCTTGCCGAGGCTGACGTTTTTCTTGTCGTTTGTGGTTGCCAATGTGGCCTCCTAATGAGAAGGCCGCCCGGTTTCAGCGGGCGGCCGTGATCTGGATTGTGGTCTGGTAGCGTTCCCGCCATGGCGGGCCGGGGTCGGGCAGGTGGACGGTGCTTTCGATCTCGACGAGGGCGATGGGGTCGAGTTCCACGAGCCTTTCGAGTTGGGGGATGACGTGGTTTTCCATGAGGTCGGCGGCCTTGGCGGGGGTTTCGTCCCATGCCTGTATGGCGAGGATGGGCCGGGCGCGGTGCGCTTCGGTGGCGCCTCCGGTGCGTTCCACGGTCACGAAGCGTGGGGCGTGTGTGGGCGGCACGCTGAGCGACACGGGGACGTCGAGGGTTTCGGAGAGCCGTTGCACCACGGTGGTTTCGATGCTCATTTCACCGCCTTCAGCAGGGTGTTGTGGTGGGCGTTGTCCTCCATGGCCTTGATGTGCGGCTTGGTGGCCTTGCCCGTGGTGCACAGGGCGACGCTTCCCCGGTCTGTGGTGATGGCCGGCGCGTAGTCGTATTCGGCCCCCTCGGTGACGTGCATCGAGTCGGCGCGCCGTTTCATGGCCTGCGCCTGCACGGTGAGTTCGCGCATGACGCCGGCCGATTGGCGCACTTGGCGGAATCCGGCCATGTTGAGCTTGACCTTGCCCATGCTCATCCCCTTTCGTCGTGGAGGTCGGCGGTGAGGTTCCAACGGGTGGGCGTCAGGCCTCCCGTGTAGGGCCTCGGGTCGCCGAGCACCGTGTATTCGATGCCGTCGATGCGCACCGTGGCTCCGCGCAGGCTCTTGTAGGGCCATGTGCGGGGCAGGTGTATGGTGCGGTCGATGCTCGCGCCGTAGGGGCGTGTGGAGTCGGTGGCGTTGGCTTGCGTCCCGTCCTCGATGAGCACGTCTTCGACGGTTTCCTCGTGGGTCTGCCATATGGGGTCGTTGCCCTCGTCCACGCCGTCGGGGGTGCGGGTGATGAGGATGATGGTCTCGCCTCTCACTTGACGCTCCCGTCCGCCGTGTCGTAGGCCCATGCGGTGCCGGGGCCGCCCAACGATTCGATTTCCGAGGCGGTCAGGTACAGGTCCCCTGCGGGATTCGAGTAGCTGAAGCTTTCGGTGTAGGCTCCGGCGGTTTCGGTGTGCTGGGTGACGCCGGCAGCGTCGCCGCCGTTGAGCATGGCCCTTTTGACGGCGGCGCAGCTGACGCGCTTGAGCGTGGATTCGGCCGCGTCCCGCCATTTGGGGCAGGTGGTGCGGATGAGGTCGGCCGCGTCGTCCAAGAGGGCCGTCGCCTTGGCCTGTTCGTCCGTGGTGAGGGCGTGCCAGCGGTCGGCGAGGTCTTGGGCCAAGGCGAACGCCCCCGTCTCGGGCGGCTCGGCGCCGTCGGACGGGGATGCGGGCCCGGTCTTGGGATTGGCGAGGCTGACCGTCGTTCCGTGGTGTCCGTCGTTCGCCATGTGGCCTCCCGTCAGGACGCGATGCTGCCGGCCGCGCGCAGGGACGCGAGCAGCGCGTTGAGGCTCGCGGCCACGGTGGCCACGGTGGCGGTGTCACCGGTCGCGGTGTCGGGGACGGCCGTGCCCTTCTTGACGCCGCCGATGGCCGTGCCGGCCGGTGGCAGCGTGTAGGCGGCCGGGATGACGACGTCGCTGCCGAGCTTGGCCTTGGTGACGGCATTGTCGGCGAGTTTGGCGGTGGTGACGCTGCCGTCGGTCGGGGGGAGCGTCGTGGGCTTGCCGGTGACGTCGTCCCAAGAGACGGTGACGTCGGAGGGGTCGCCCTGCCATGGGGTGCCGTCGGGGTTGACGAGTCGCACGGGGATGGCGAAGGGGCCTTTCCCGTCGCCTGTCTGCACGACGAGCGGCTGGGTGAACGCGGCTGCCATCACTTGCCTGCCTTGATGGAACGGGCCGGCTTCTTGAGCACGGCGATGCCCTTGGGGTCAAGGATGGCGTAGCTGTAGACGGCCTCGGTGCGGTAGGCGATCTGGTTGACGTTCTTGAGGTCGGTGCCGGTGTGGTCGGGGTCGCCGTACTGGATGATCTCGCTCCAGATGTCACGGACCATGCCCCACTTGATGAGGCTGAAGTCGCCGAGGAAGGCGAGCACGTTGGTCGGGGTGCCGGTGATGAGACGCCCGTTGACGGTGCCGCTGGTGGCGGTGGGGATGCCTTCGAGGCTGCCGACCTGAAGGTTGAGGGGGATTTCTGGGTAGAAGCGCTGGCCGGTGGAGGGCACGCGGATTTTGCGCAGCTCGTTGGCCATGGTCTTGCTCAGGGCGAGGCCGTTGATGTCGTATTCGTCGTTGACGGCTTCGGCGAGGCTATCGATGTCGGCGACGCGGTCGTCGGTGGCGATGACCTGCGTGGCGGTGCCGGACAGGGCGGTGAAGCCGTTGAGGGTGGTGCGCTTCTTCGGGTCGAAGGCGTGGAAGATCACGTAGTCGAGTACGCGTCCGAGGGCGGCGGCCTGATCGGCCTGCACGCGGCTGATGATCTCCAGCTTGGCGTCCTCGTCGGCCCACTGGAGTTCGTTGCTCACGCGCGTGGTGGTCTGCACCTTGAAGCGCTTGCCCACGACGGTGGTCAGGGTCTCCTCGTAGCTGGACTTCTGGGCTCCCTCGGAGACCACTTCGGCTTCGGCGTTGCCGGTGAAGACCATGTAGTCCTTGTCGAGGAAGAGCTGGGGTTCGCTCGGGGACAGGGCGGCGATGACGCTGGTGTCCTTGGCGTGTTTGGTGACGGCGGTGGCGACCTCCTTGGGGAGGCGCACCTTATCGGTGGTGAGTGCCATGATGTGGTTCCTTTCGGATGGTTGTGGTGGTCAGTCTTTGTCGGTGCCGAACAGGCGGGCGAGGTATCCCTTGGTCTCGTCGCCGGCGATGGGCCCGCTGGGCTGTCGGGCGGGGTCTTTGATCTCGGGCAGCTTGTGCGCGGGGTGGATGAGCGCCTTGAGGGCTTCGGCATGCGCCTTGATTTCCTCTTCGCTGTCGCCGCGCAGCACTTCGGCCGGCACGCCGGTCTCCTTGGAGACCTTGGCCTTCCATTCGCGCTGCTGGGCGGCGGCCTTGTAGGCGGCGTTCTCCTTTTCGAGCTCGGCGATGCGCTTGGCGGTCTTCTCCGCGTCGCTCATCTGGGATTCCTTGAGCTTCTTGAGCTCTTCGGAGTCCTTGAAGCTGGCCTTGGCCCTGTCCTCCCATTTGCGTGACTGCGCGACGGCCTCGTGGTACTTGGCCTCGTAGTCGATGGGCTCGTTCCCTTCGCCCTGCGGCTCCGGGTTCTCGGTGGTGGTGGGGTTGTCTGCCATGTCGGCTCCTTTGCTTGGTTTCGGCCCATTGCGGGCATGAAAAAGCCCCCATACGGGGGCTTGGTGCGTGGCGCGTGCAGGATTCGAACCTGCGAAGCCGTGGGCTGCCGGGTTACGGCCGGTTTCCGTTGTCCGCTTGGATAACGCGCCATATGCGAAGGGCCCGCCGCAATGGTGTGCGGTGGGCCCGTGTAGGGGTGTGGTTCAGTCGGCGACGGTTTTGGGGATGTCGCGTATCGGGTCCATGTCCCGGCGCGTGGGTTAGTCCCTGTTGAGGGGCGGGTAGTCTTTTTTCGGTTTGCCGTAGAAGAGGCACCATTCGATGCAGCGGCGGGCTTCCTCGTCGGTGACGTACATGGGGTGGGCGAGGTCGATGAACGGCTCGTGGAAGTTGCGGGCGTAGCTGGTGAGGAGTTCGCCCATGGTGGCGTCATCGTCGTGGAGGAATGCTTCGAAGTCGCCGCCGTATGCTGGGGCCAGAGCGGTCGCTGTCATCGGTTCGCCTCCTTCGCGATGTTGTCGTATATTCTACCCGATTCGGGCAGTAGGCTTTCGATGCGTTGCCATGCGGGCGGGTCGCAGAGTTGGGCGCTGGTCATTTCGGCGAACGCCTCGGTGTCCTGTGCTCCGGTTCCCGCCTGCCAGTAGGTCGCGCCGTTTTCCTTGGCGTGTCCGAGCCATGCGTGGGCGAGGTAGTCGTCGCCGAGCGCGCCTTGGAGCATGTCGTCGACCATGGCGTCGCCCCAGTTCTTGCGGTCGAGGCCTTGGTGGGCTTGGTCGGCGATGGCGGCGAGGATGTCGTCGCGTGTTGGCCTGTCGGGTTCCGCTTCGAGGATGCGGCGCATGGAATCGATCATGGATTGGTGGACGTTCCTGCGTCTCAGGGAGGCGGGGAATCCGGTCGTGGGCCCCGCTCCGTTGTCTTGGAGCCAATGGAGCTGGCGTGGGGTGAGATGTCCTTTGCGCTGGAGGTCTGAGCTCATTTTGTCGAGCTTGGCCCGTTTGGAGGCCAAGTCGTCTTGCCGTTCGGTTTGCAGTCTTTTTCCGGTCTTGCCGTAGAGCTTGGTCGCTTCGGCGTAGATCGATGCCCCGAGGCCGCTGCCTTGTGAATGGTAGCCCCGTTCGTCGGCGAGCATCCAGTCGAGCATGTGGCCGGTCTCGTGGAAGAACGTGTCGTAAGGGCGGCGTCCGTGGCCGCTTTGGCCGATGCGTTTGAGGTCGAGGCGTATGCCGCCGTCCTTGGGGTCGAAGTGGGCGGTGCCGGTGTGGTCGGCGTCGATGATCTTGTACCGGTCGGCGTACTTGGCCCACAGGCGCGCGGTGTCGGGGTGCTTGCTTTGGGCGAGGAGTTTGTTGACGTTGCTGGCGCGGCGCAGGCCTATCCGGCGTTCGAGGTCGCTGCCGGCGGGGATGCGCATGTCTGGGTCGAAGATGCTGCCGTCGGTCACTTCGTCGCGGTGGTCGGCGCGCAGGATGCGCAGCGTGCTCTTGTAGTCGTCCTTGCCGCGTTCGCCGGCGGTTTCCCTGCATTCCTTCCACAGGGCCTTGAGCCTGTCGGGGTCGTAGCCTTCGAGCTTGGTCTGGCCCCAGCTCGGCGCGATGCCGCAATTGCAGTCGTCGTGGTAGGTGTTGCCGCGCCCGCCGGCGCTTTCCTCACTCCAGTAGGCGAAGCCGCGCGAGGCGAGCATGAGGCAGAACGCGCAGGTCTTGCCGTGGGGCACGCGCGCGTACTTGGGTTTGGTGGGGTCGTTCTCGGCGTTGAACCTGCCGGTGAGGCGCGCGGTCTCGAAGACCATGTCCTTGGCGAGCTTGGCCCAGTCGCCGTCATCCCATCCTGCGGTCTTCTTGGCCCACAGGTCGCTCATGGTCACGCCCGAGCGGGCGTTGCCGTTGATGACGTCCTTGAACTTCAGGCCGTTGAAGTCCGAGTCGTGGAAGCCGCCGAATATCTGCCATGCGGTGCGGTCGGAGCTGACCTGCGCGTCGTCGTAGGCGGGCAGGGCGATGCCGGACGCCTCGGCCCATGCGGCGCGCACGTCGCGGTAGTAGTCCTGCGCGAGGATGTTGGCTTGGCGCGCGTAGTCCTCCAGCATCGCGCGCGCGTTGTCCAACGGGTCGCCCTCGTCGTAGGTGGCGTTGGGCACCATGACCTTGGCCTCCCGGCCGAGGTCGCTCAGGGCGTCCTGATAGTCGTCCCACAGGTCGCTGAGGTGTGTCTGGAAGACGTCACGCTGCGCCTTGCTCAGGTTGTTCAACGGCAGGTTGCTGAGGTTGAGTTCCGTCATCGGTCGCCTCCTCGGGCTGCTGGGTCACGTGGAGCTGGGCGCGTAATTGGGTGACGGCCTGCTGGGCGCGCTGTTGCTTCTCGTAGGCGCGCTGGGCCCTGATCTCGTCCCATGTCAGGCCGGCCTTGGTCAGTCCCACGTCGGAATCCGCGAAGTTCGCGTTCACGCTGGCGATCTTGCTGTAGTAGTCGGCGCGCTGCGCGTCGCTGGTTTCCTTGGTGGGGGCCCACAGGGCGCGGAGCTCCCGGATGGCCGTGGGGTCTGCCCCGGTGTCTTCCAAGGCCATGGCGAGCGCGTCCTTGAGGGCGCGGCCGAAGCGTCGGTTCTGCCGGTCGGCGGTGCGTGAGAGCTTGCGTTCGGCTTCGGCCATGGCCTCTGCGCTGGCGGGGTTGTCGATGGTGATGCCGAGGTCGGTGGGCGGGATGTCGGTTTCGGCGGCGACCATGAGGGCGATGCTTCGCAGCATGTCGTCGTGCGGTTGCATGGATGCTTGGTTGAGCTGGCGCATGTCGGGCTTGTCGCCGTTTTTGTTGGCGGGCACGCCGTTGATGACGCTCATGATCGAGCTCCACGTGTCGGGGCTGACCTGTCCCTTGTTGGTGCCGAGGAACCAGATGCGCGGCGCGGCGTAGAATTCGGCGTTTGCCTCCATTCTGACGAGGGTGCGCAGCGCGAAGTCGGTGAGGGCCATGAGGGGGCGGGTGATGCGGCTGGAGCCGAAGGGCCGGTTGAGTTGTTCGTCGCATACGAGCGGCACGACGGACGGCCGGTCGAAGCCCGTCGCCAACGGCTCGGCCTGCCAATGTGGGTTGATTTGTCCGCTGTTGCGCCGGCAGTCCCATGTGACGTGGGGCATCCACACGCGGAAGCCGGTGATGTACCCGTCCTTGTCCTTGTCGGTGATGGTCAGGGCGGCGGCGATGTGCCCGTGCTCCCAGTCCCACAGGGCGGCGCTCCAGTCGGCCGAACGCGGGATGATGTGGACTTCGCCGCCGGTGTGGCTGACGGTGAGGAACGAGCAGCCGTGCGTGTATGCGGACACGATGCCCTGCGACACCTTCACGTCGAGCATGTTCGCCTCGCACAGGTCGTCAACCTGCCGCCGGATACTGTCGGGCGCGTCGAAGCCCTCGAACACCGACAGGTCGGCGAGCGCGCGGACGGCTTTGTTGGGCCAGCCGACCATGGGTTTGGCGAGGGCTTTCATTTCGTCGGGGATGCTGTAGGCGATGCCTTTGTAGCCTTCGTGGGCGAGGTAGTAGCTGGTGCGCAGGATGTTGCGTGGGTATTTGTTGCGCCAGACTTTGAGTAGTTCGCGGGTGGTGTTCTGGGTGGTTTCGTCCATGCCTTGGATGGGGCCGGTGAAGGCGCTTTCGATGGCGAGGTGGTTTTCGCGTTTGTAGCTGGCCTTGAGGTCGTCGGCTGGGGTGGTGTCGCTCACTAGTACCATGCTCCCTCCTCTGTGGTGGGGTCTCGTCTGGTGGTCATCGCGCCGTGGAGGGCGATGGTGGTGGCGACGAGGGGGCTGATGTCGGTGTCGTCGTCGGGGCGTTGCCAGCCGAAGAGGCCGGCTTTGCCGATGGGTCGGATGGTGGCTTTGCGTGCGGCGGTCCAGAGTTGGGTCTGGCCGTCTTCGGGCAGGTGGGTGAGGGTGCCGTCGCGCAGCATGTCCTGTAGGCGGCCGCATGCGCGGCCCATGTCGGTGCTGTTGGTGACGGTGACCTGTACGCCTGCCTCTTGCAGTTCGGGCAGCAGCACGGTGGCCGGGCTTTGGGCGTCGATGACTACGCTGGCGGTTTGGTCCCAGACCTTGGCGAGTTGGTTGACGGCCCACATGGTGCCGTCCTTGCGGGTGTCGCGGTATTCGGCGAGTTCGATGTGGCAGGTGTCGTCTTCGTATCGCATGCATGCGCCGATGGTCAGGCGGCTGCGGTCGGGCGGCATGTCGAGGCCGAAGCTTTTGACGCCGCCTTCGCGTCTTTTGGCGATGGTGGCTTCGTCCCATTGGTTTTGGTCGATGGCGCTGCTGGTGGCGTGTTCGTCCCAGATGCCGAGGGCTTCTCGGCGGAAGTCGTCGGGGGTGAGCCCGTCGAGGAGTTCGAGGACGGCGTCTTCGCTGGTGTGGGCGGGGTAGCTGGGGTTGGCTTTGGCCCATTGGCCTCGGTCGAGGGGGTCGGCGTCTCGGTCGGCGGCGTATTCGACGTACAGGGTGCTGTGGGCGCGGCCCGCCAAGGCCTTGGTGCGTTGGCGGGTGAACGCCTCGCCCATGTCTCGCGGGCCGGGCGGGGTGCCCATGTAGATGGTCTGCGGGTTGTAGGCGCGGTTCTGGGTCGGCAGCATGCTGGCCTTCGCCGAATCGGAGAGTATCTGGGCCTCGTCTATGACCAAGAGGCCGACTTTCTTGAAGCCTCGCAGGGCCCCGCGCTCGCGGGCGCGGAAGAAGATGCGCGACCCGTTGCGGAACCTGATCTCTTCCTTGCCGGCCGCCAAGGATATGCCGTGTTCGGGGTCCACGAGATACGCCATCTCGGGGCGTAGGACGCGCGAGCACATGTCCTCGAACGTGTCGTGCAGGACGCTGAAGTGCTGTGCGGTCCACACGATGCGGATGCCGGGCGTCTGGGCGGCCCGGTGGATGGCGACCCATTCGACGTCGTAGGTCTTGCCGGTCTGCCGGGGGATGCTCATGACGACGCTGCGGGCGGTGTAGAAGCCGTCGTCGCCGACGGCCAGCGCCTGCCGGTTGATCTGGCGCTGCCACGGGTCGAACCGGTCGCCGGCGGCTTGGGCGAGCGCGTTGAGGCTGGGTTCGCTGGTGGTGTGCGCGCCCTCGGGGACGACGAGTCGCGCGGCCCCGTCAATCCTCGCCATCCGCGTCCTCCATGGGCTCGTCCTCGACCTCCAACGCCATCGCGACGGGGCTCGTCTTGGCCGCGCCCTTGTCGATGGCCTCGATGCTGGCCGCGATGTCCATGAGCCTCTTGGACAGGGACGCGAGGTCACGGCTGGCGACGCGACCGGAGTCGAGGTCGTCGGCGATCTTGTTGCGCAACGCGACCAGCAGGCGGCGGCGGTCGTTGGAGTTCGCCGCGTTCCTGATCGTGTGCGACCCGCGCCCCGACGGCTTCGGGGCGGCGGCGCGACGGCTCGCTGAGGTCATGGGCGTCGCCTCCTTGGCTTGTGGAAAAAAATCCGGGGGAAAAACGGCCCTTTGCCCGAGGTGGCATGGCGGGGGCCGGGCGGGGGTGCCCCCCACGGTCAGAACCAGTCCGAGCAGCGGACTGGGGCGTCGGGCTCGCGGTCGCGCTTGGGCGTCTTGCCTTGGGCTTTGAGTTCCCTGACCTTGGCCTGCGCCCACTTGAGGCTGTGCGTGCTTTTGATGCGGTTGCACCACCAGTGCGCGGCGCGTTGGTTGTCGTAGGTCATGGTGCCGCCGTGCTTGAGCGGTATCGTCTCATCGACCACGAAGCTCCAAGGGTCGGGAGCCTTCAGCGTGTAGTCGATGGGCATGCCGCAGATGCAGCACGCCTGTCCCTGAGCGCGGATGCGGGCCCGCTGCCTGTCGCGTCTCCATCCGTTCGCCCGCCTAGGATTGCCCATCGCCCCACTCCTCGAACGATCGTTCGAATGCCTTCATGCCTGCCTCCATCACCAGCCCTCTATGGGCGACCTGTATGGCGGCCCCCATGAGGGGCCTGATATGAGGCATTCCGTAACGCGTCGTATATGGGCGCCTCCATATGCGGCCCCTCATGGGGGTGCCCGTAATCGGACCTGACCGTGAACGATTCGGCGTAGAAGGTGATGTTCCGTGGAATGCGCATTCCGGCCATGTCCGCCTCCCTGCGTCTCGTGATTGCGATTGTGCCCCCACACGGACTCGAACCGTGGACCCATGGTTTAAAAGACCGCTGCTCTGCCGACTGAGCTACAGGGGCTGGGTGGTAAAAGAAAAGCACCAGCCCCTTCGGGCATGGTGCAAGTTCTTTTACAGAATACATGGACTCAGCCGAATACGCAACTATGCGCGATCGCGCACCTCGATGAGCTCGGCCTGGTTGAACTCCCACACGCCACGGCCCAATCGACGCGCCTTCGGCAAGCGGCCGCGCGCCAGCCAGTTCGACACCTGCTTGCGAGTGGTACGCAGCCCGGCCCGATCGGTCAGCCAGTCCGCCGCCTCCGCAGGCGAGCACGTCATGACGGCCCGGCCCGCGGCATCCACACGGCCGGAGACCAGCATGTCCAGATCAAGGCGCTCGCCGCATTCGGGGCACCAGCCATCACGCATACCCTGCGGCACCGCCAACGACGCCGAACAATCCGGACACTGAACCACAGTCACACGCCCATCCGAAGGCGTGCACAACCTGTCGATACGCCGAAGCATCCTATCCAGCCGATCGGCCAGCTCGCCCGCGGACGGAGAACACACCACACGCGACCAGATTTATCCT
>OBDM01000250.1_pt1 | contig 27274 bp, 25 predicted proteins | sample 1518281 | NCBI WGS metagenome assembly OBDM01 (sample SAMN01760942, study PRJEB22395) | human gut metagenome | reverse complement strand
AAATACCGACCTCCAAAGTTAGATTTTTTAGGTCTAACTTTTGGGGGTCGGGTCACAAGCATAGTTACAGTTTTGCCGTCAATCTGTTCCGGAATAACTACATCGGTATCACTGCCAAGGTATTCCCAAAAAATAATTGACTTGCCATCAATGTTCTCATAGCGGTAGTCGCCGCTTGTTACAACAGAATGCACAGCATCTCTGCTCTGCGAAACCTTTGGTACATTTACTTAGACTGCGTTTGCAGTGAAAGGTATTGCAGAAAATGCGGAAGCAAGCATTGCGGTAACAATTATAGCTGTAATAGCTTTTTTAAATTTTTTCATTTTATAACCCCTAACTAATATATTTATATTTCTATGTTATCACTGCAAAAATGCTTTGTCAATAAAATGAATAAGTTTTAACACTAATTTTTTCTGTATTGTAGATAGATATGACATAATTTGTGCAAAAAATTACAATCTGACTATAAAATCAAATGACTTCGGTTATGAAAAAACATCGGATTTAATCGAAATACTTTTCAAACAAAAATTTTCGTTATGATTCTTTAGGGCAATTTTCAGATTAGAAAATTATTAATACAAACTTCAAATCAAAACATAATTAACCTTAACTTTAATGAAACAAGCTAAAAGACAGACAGTAAAAACTGCCTGCCTTTTTCTTTGTCAGCCGTTACAGCCACACTCAAAATTACATTTTTCTCTTTCTTCAGGTCTTGCGTTCGGTGGGAAGAATGATTCGTTAGGAAAATCTACCCTGCTGAATACTTCGCATGGGTCATCGCTTTCAGGCTTACATTCCTTGCGAGGAATACAAAAATCATATGACGGAATCATAATCTGTACATTTCTCTCAAGCTGTGTAATTGTAAAAATACCGATAGTGGCACTTACGCTTGCATCTCCGGTCACAGCAAAATCGTCACCAAAGTATGTTATTACACATTCAGGTATAGGAGCACAAGGAAGCTGCGGAACACTTCCTTTTATAAGTCGTGCCGAAAGAGCCATAGGTTCGGAAATTTGTACTGTTGCATTTGGTAAAAACTCCGTGCAACCGCATGATGTAACAGGTTGAGAGCAAACTATACAACTGTCGCTCGAAAAACTCTTTGAATTTGATTCACTGCCGTAAAGAACCGACCTTTTACCGTAAATTGCAAGTCCGTTTACCCGTGACGGAATTGTTGAACCGCAGGTATATGCCTCAAGAGAAATATCGAAATAGAATGTAACATCAACCGCATAACAGCCACGATGAAAAGCGATTGATTCAACGCTTACATCGGCGGTTATAACGCTTGCCTTGCAGATTTTTACAGATGATGCGTTATTGATAACAGATTGACTGCAAGGTGTAAAATAAACCGCAAGATTGCTAAGGCAATCCTTTGAGCCGCAACTGTCATAAATACGGCTTGCGTTTATGCAGACAGCGTCTGTGCATTTGTTTTCGGTAAGCGGTTCGTTGCCCGACTGCCGTGGTACTGTGCCGTATGATACATCTGGCATAAAAATTAACCCCCATAAAATGTATTAACAGGCTTACGCTCTGTAACAATACATTTTATGAAGGTTATACTTAATTGTGAATATTGAGTTGATTTATTTTAAATAAGGCTTTAAAATTTCATCAAGGTTTTTGTTTACAGCTTTCGGATTTGACTGCGTATAATTTGAAAAAGCGATGAATACTTTGCTCTGGTCCTGCGCAAATACAATTCTTGCATTAAATCTGTAGAATGCTGCGTCACAATAATAATTACCGCAATCGTCAACATACAAACCGTACGCAAAACTTGATTTATAAGGAGTGAACATTTCTTCTTTGGATTTTGCAGACAACAATTCACTTCCCGTAATAGCGTCTGTCCATTTAAGCAAATCACTCAAATTGGAAATAAGGCCCGTAGAAGAATACGCAACACCCGGATAAATATTCCACTCATCGTCAAAAATATCCTGATAACCTGTAGCAAGTTGGTCTGTGCTCTCAAAGGTTGTCGAAGTCATTTCGAGCGGCTCAAAAATATTTTCTTTCAAAAATTCCTCATAGCTTTTTCCGCTTACCTTTTCGATTATATCACCGAGAATAAAATAATCGGAATTTGAATAGCTGTAATTTTCTTCATCATTATCAATTTCTTGTGACAATATCCATTTTAAAATAACAGAATGATTATCTTTAGCGGAATTTTTCTCTGAAATATCGTACTGCGGAGCATTTGCACGCACGCTTTCGTCAGATTTGCCGAGATAATCCGGCAAGCCTGTTGTCATTGTAAGCAAATTACGGATAGTTATATCCGAACCGTACTTATAATCGGGATAATACTTGTCAAGCGTATCATCTGTCCTCAGCTTATCTTGCTCCTGTAAAATCATAACAGCCACAGCGGTAAACTGTTTTGTAAGCGAACCTATGTAGTAATTTGTATTGAGTGAATTATATGTATGCGAACCCTTGTCGGCATAGCCGTTATTGCCTATATATTCAAAATCATTTCCGAGTTTATAATATACAGTTCCTCTGAATTTACTTGCAACAAGTGTATTATCGAACTTAGCTGTTATGCTGTCGGTATCCTGTTTTAATTTTGTAAAATTATATGCAGGATTAGTAGGTACTTCATCAGCAGTTGCAGGCGCAACGGTAAGTCCCTGCGTCGATGCACCTGTAGAATTTGTAGTCTGCGGTGCTGTTGTAGCCGAAGATTCCGAATCATTGTCACAGCCTGTAAATGCAACTGCGGAACACGCCGCCATAGCTACGCACATTAATGATTTTGCTAAAGCCTTCAAAAAATCACCTCATCAGATTTTTTCCATTTTACTGAAATTAGCCATAAGAGTTTTTGTGCCTGCCTTATCAAAAGCAACTTCAAGCATTGTGTCGTTGCCCATTTTTTCGGTTTTCATAATCATACCTTTTCCAAATACCTTATGGAATACGCAATCTCCTTTTTTGTAAACAGTACCCGATTTAACGGCAGGTTTAGTAAATGTATTAAAACTTTTGTTAGGTGTGAATTTTGAACCGGCACCGATACTGATATGACTTGAGGATGCGGAAAAACCGTTTGTTGACGCAAAAGTCTTTTTCTCGCCTGTATAATTAAGTAATTCGGGCGGGATTTCATTTACAAAGCGTGATACTTTGTTATAGCTTGTATGACCCATCAACATTCTTGACTTTGCCTTGGTAATGTAGAGCTTTTCTTTTGCTCTTGTAATACCTACATAAGCAAGTCTGCGTTCCTCGTTAAGTTCATCGGGATTCATCATTGTGGCAATTGATGGGAACACACCTTCTTCAAGACCTGCAATGAAAACTACGGGAAATTCAAGTCCTTTTGCGCTGTGCAATGTCATCATTACCGATGAATCCGCTTCTGCATCATAGTTATCAATATCTGTCTGCAATGAAATTTCCTCAAGGAAGTTTGAAAGTGACGCTTCTTCTGCGTAATCCTCTTCAAATTTGATAATATTTGAAGAAAGCTCTTCGATGTTCTCAATTCTTACATCGGGGTTGTCTTTCTCTGTTTTTAAATATTTTTCGTAATCTGTATGTTCGAGAATGAGATTGTATAATTCTGCAAGAGAATAATCTCCGCTTTGTTCAGCCTCCATAAGACCGTCAATAAGCGCAACAAAACTCTTTAACTTTGTTGCGGCTCTTGAAAGCTGTGGATATACATCTGCATCTTTAATTACGGAATATATGCTTTCGCCGAGTCCTGCGGCAATTTCAGAGGCTTTTTCAAGTGTAGTTGCGCCAATACCACGCTTTGGCACATTAATAATTCTGCCCAGTCTGACATCGTCGTGCGGATTATTAATAACCTGAAGATATGCAACCATATCTCTGATTTCTTCTCTGTCATAGAATCGTCTGCCGCCAATTACACGGTGCGGAATACCGCTTCTTGACAAAGCCTGCTCAATTGAGTTTGACTGTGCATTCATTCTGTAAAGAATTGCAAAATCAGAGAATTTTCTGCCGTCTGCTACACCGTCAAGTATAGTTTTTGCAATAAATTGAGCCTCGTCACGCTCGGAATCGGAAGTATGCACCTCAATTTTATCGCCAACGGCATTTTCAGTCCACAAAGTTTTGCCCTTACGCATTGTGTTGTTAGAAATAACACCGTTTGCCGCATTAAGAATATTCTGTGTACTGCGGTAATTCTGCTCAAGTCTTATCATCTTAGCGCCTTTAAAGGTGTTTTCAAAAGAAAGGATATTTTCAATTGTAGCACCTCTGAATTTGTAAATACTCTGGTCGTCATCACCTACAACGCAGATGTTGCCGTATTTTGCGGCGAGCATACTTACAAATTTATACTGCACCTTGTTTGTATCCTGATACTCATCAACCATTATGTATTTAAACTGATTTTGATAGAATTCAAGTATATCGGGACATTTTTGAAAAAGCTCAACAGTCTTGCAGAGCATATCGTCAAAGTCCATTGCATCTGCGGTTTTTAGTCTTGACTGGTAAATTTCATATACTTTTGCCACGGACTGCTTGAGGTTATCGTAACCTGCTCTTTTGAGCATTTCCTGCGGTGTAAGCATTTCGTCCTTGGCTTTTGAAATTTCGTTGAGCACTCTTTTTACCGGCAACATTTTTTCGTCATAATTAAGCTGTTTTAAAATATCTTTAACAAGTTTTTTCTGATCGTCAGTACCGTAAACGGTAAAATGACTTGTAAAACCGATTCTGTCGCCGTATCTTCTTAAAATTCTTGCACAGGTAGAGTGAAATGTAGCCGCCCAAATATCCGAACCGCCTTCCGGAACAGCGTTGCAGATTCTTTCTTTAAGCTCCCCTGCCGCCTTATTTGTAAAGGTAATTGCAAGTATCTGCCACGGTTTGCAAAGTTCAGACTGCAAAATATACGCAATTCTGTTTACAAGAACGGTTGTTTTGCCCGAACCTGCACCCGCAAGTATAAGCAAAGGGCCTTCTGTGCAAAATACAGCCTGCTGCTGCATATTATTCATATGTGAAAACTGTTTTTTTAATTCTGATTGTACCATAGCAATATTCCCGTTAAAAGTTTAATAACACAGAAAACGGGCGAACTGCGTCCGCCCGTATAATCTGACGATTTTATTTTATGTAGCCGTAGAATGTTTCAAGAATTTCAGGACCCTGGTCAGCAACAATCATTGTAACATAGTTGCCGTCCTGTGTAACCTTACAAGCCTCAACCATAGGAAGTTTTTTGGCATTGTAGCCTGAATACTGTGTAACGATTGAAGTGTATGTCTTAGAAAGCGCATCGTTTACTCTTGATGCAGCGTCAGCGTCAACAGCCTCAACAAGTACGATTTCAACTCTTGAATTGCTGTCTGAATTGATTTCTGCCGCAAACTGCTTAACATCTTCTGTGTCTATGCTGTAATATTTTTTAAGATCATTAGAATCTGTAAGCTCTTTTAAGTTCAATGAATACTTAGAGTTGATGTCAGAAAGGACTGTTTTTAAATCAACCTCTTTGCTGCCTGAACAACCTGCAAGCGCAGTAAGACAAAGTACAAATATTGTTACCAAAGAAACTACCTTTTTCATAATTAACCTCCAAAAATGTCTTATAAAAAAATTACGCCGAATCAGTGTGACCCGGCGTATTCAGATGGTCGAGGTGACAAGATTCGAACTTGCGACCCCATCGTCCCGAACGATGTGCGCTACCAAACTGCGCTACACCTCGATAAAAACAGCCCCGATTACTCGGGGCTTTTAATGGCTGAGGAATAGGGATTCGAACCCCAACAAACAGAGTCAGAGTCTGTCGTGCTACCGTTACACCATTCCTCAATGTTTATTGCTCATTGCTGCAAGCCGTGCAATCAACGATATATATTATATATTATGAAGTGCGTTTTGTCAACACTTTTTTGAAATTTTTTAAAACTTTTTTAGAAGTTTTTAACTTTCGTTTAGCATTGACATGTTGCTTACTGTCACGCAATCAACAATAGCTATTATATAGCGGAAAGTGTGTTTTGTCAACATCTTTTTTCAATTTTTTCTAAAATTTGAAAAATACAAAAAATACGGAATTTTAGCTAAAACTTTTTTTGAGTCTTATATCGTCGCCGACAAAATTAAGCCTTACACCCTCTCCGTATATTCTTGAAATAAATCTTGAAGTATAAGTTTTTTCAAGTTCTGTTATTGAAAGGTTTGTGTTTATTATCAAAGGCTTTCTCAAAAGCATTCTTGAATTGCACAAATTATAAAACTGTGTATTTGAAAAAGTATTTGAAAACTCTGTGCCTAAATCATCAATAATTAGTAAATCGCACTTTGTGAGCATTTCAAAATATTCGGAATCGTTAGACTCTTTGGAAAAATGCATATTGCTAAGCGTTGACATAAGCATAGGTGCAGACACATAGATTACACCGAAACCACGCCTTGTAACCTCATTGGCAATAGCGAGCGAAAGGTGGGTTTTGCCAAGACCTGTGCCGCCTCTCATAAGTATAGTCTTTGACTCGGGCGTAAAAGTCCTTGCGTACTGTACGCAATAATTATAAATTTTTTGCATTTTATCAAAAGGTGATACTCCGCTCGCCTTATCAACCTCATGACTGTACATATTAAGGTCAAAACTCTCAAAAGTGGAAAGTCTTAAAGGCGCAGTACGGTTAAGCTCCTCGCACGCAGTGGCTACAAGCAATCTTTTAAAACAAGGGCAATACACTGTTCTTCCGTCTTTTTCTATATATCCCGTATCTTTGCAGTATTTACAGTTGTAATGCGGTTCAAAGCAATTTTCTTCATAGCCGTTTTCTGTAAGCAGCTTTTTGACTTCATTTTGCATAGAAAGACTTTTGGCACGCAAATCCTGCGTGGCAGACTTTACATCTCCGCCGTTTAAAACCGCACGAACCGCAAGTATTCCGCATGAAGATATTTCTTTTTCAAGCTCCTCTATTCTCGGAACTCTTCTGTAAACCTCTTCACGAACCTGCTCCGCTCTTCTCTCGGCTTTGGTGCGCCTTTCTTCCATTTTTGCTTTTGTCGCTCTGTAAATTTCTTTACTGTATCCCATTTATATCACCACACTAAATACTGTCGATTGTATCTAATCTCTGCAAATCATTTATATTATATGATGTGTTGGCGTTATTCCTGTTTCCGCCTTTATTCTTATACTTATCGGGTCTGCTGTCAAATTTGTTTAAATCGTCAACATTGTAAATTCCGCTTGAATTCCAGCGTTTTAAAATTCCGTTTATGTATCTGAAATCGCAGCTGCCCTTACTGTCAACACATCTTTCGTAAGCCTCTCTTAGCATTTCGGGAGAAAATTTCCACTCGTTTACCCACAAATCGGCGTATTCAACCTGCTTTTTAGTAGGAGAACCCGTATTTTTTAAACCAAACGCAGATGCTACAACCGTAAAACTTTGGCTTGCACGATGTGCTTGTTTTATTTTATTTTCGGCTTCCTCAATTGAGAAAACTCCCGCATCCGACCATCTTAAGCCTATTGTTTCAATGGCTCTTATGTTAGATTTTCCGATGCTTATACAATACTGAATAAGCATTATAATTACCTCTACAGGCAAACCGCAGGTATTTTTAAGTAACAGTAACGACGATGCATCGGAGTTTGATAAAGGCTTGCCGAGGGCTGTCTGTGCCTCGTTTACAAGCATTTTAAATTCTTCGTCAACCGCAAGCTGTTGTGCCACATAAACATAATCGGGGCGTTGCGGTCTTGCAAACATATGCGGAACTGTAGGCTCTTCCTTTTCAATCGGAGCGGCAGTATTATTGCTTTCGACTTGTTTTACCGCAGGCTGTTCAGTCGTTTGCTGTTCTGCCTGTGCAGGCTCAAAAGCACCGTTATTTTGGCAAAAGATACCTTTCATAACCCAGTATTCAACTGCCTCCGGAATATCGGTTTCATTTACACCTGTCGCCTTACTGATGTCGCTTTCGTTCACATCTTCCCCACTGTGCCGCAAAAGATATAACAATACCTTAAGTTTAACGCCGTCCGAAAACTTAAGTCCCTCGTCTACAACCGACGAAGGCACGGCAAATATTGAATTCCAAGCACCAAGATTAATTTTCATAGACATTTCATATACCTCTGACCCAAAATAAATATTATAATCAAACTTTATCGTACACATTATTATATCACACTAAATTTAAAAATCGACACATATTTTTAAATTTTATAGATTTTTTTAAAGAAATATGTTAAAATACAGTTGAAATGTTTTAAGGAGGTAATATTATGAAATATACATACATTCCAAGAGGTGTTTGTTCAAGACAGATTAATCTTGAGATAAATGACGGAATTATAGAATCCTGCGAATTTATCGGCGGTTGCGCAGGCAACACTCAAGGCATTTGCGCTCTTGTAAAAGGTATGGATGCAGAAGAGGCTGTAAAGAGATTAAAAGGCATTGACTGCCGTGGCAGAGGTACATCTTGCCCCGATCAGCTTTCTTACGCTATCGAAGAGGCTCTTGAACTTGAATAAGCTCTGCGACTAAAACTTTATATTTATCATAACATTAAAGCTCTCTTTATTTGCGTAAAGAGAGCTCTTTGTTTTGGTTTTAAGATTTAGACGGTTTAATGCAGTGTTTTGTCAAGAAATTCCGGTGTATCACAAAAATTATAAAAGTTTTGTCAACCTTTTCAAAGGTTGTGGGTGTGGGCAAAGCCCACAAATACTTTCCGTTTATGTAATCTGACGATAGCCAAACAGCCTGCTGTTTGGTAACTTAAACAAAAGAGTTTTCAAAACCATAACCCTTTAGTTCGTTTTACAGCATATTGGTTTCATCAATTTTTGCGTTCACATCATCGAGTTTATTTTCAAGCATAACAGACATAAAGAATATCTTTGATGTCGTTCAACACCTCTAATTCTTCGTCGGACATAAAAATCTCCCGAAATCAGTCAACCTTGAAAGTACCTGCCTCAATCTCATCAATCATAGCAAGACGCTTTAAGTGTCTGTCGCCCTCTTCGGGAGTATTGAGGAAAATTTCTGTAAACTTAACAGCATCTTCTTCGCTTGTAACTCTGCCGCCCATACAAAGAATATTTGCGTGGTTGTGTCTGCGTGTCATTTCAGCGCAAAACTCATTGCTTACAACAGCCGCACGAATACCCTTAACTTTGTTTGCTGCCATTGAAATACCGATACCTGTACCGCAGCAAAGAATACCAAGCTCACATTCGCCGCTTGCTACTGCTTTTGCAACTTTATAGCCGTAAACAGGATAATCAACGCTGTCTGTGCTGTAAGTACCAAAATCTTTATATTCAATACCCTTTTCGTCAAGATATTTTTTAATTGCGCAGATAAGGTTATATCCGCCGTGGTCACATCCAAGTGCTAACATTTCTTTTCCTCCATTTTCTTTTTAAGTTCTCTTTCAGCCTGCGGCAGTCTTAAATACATCGGCATAAGTTCCGCAGCCGAAAGCACTTCTCCGTCATTAAATTTTTGTACAGCAATTTCTGCTGTTGATGACGCTCTTTGAAATCTTATACTGATTGGTGCGAGTTCAACATTTGGTAATAATTCTTTCATAGCATTATAGCAAAGCTCCGCACCGTCACCCACAAGTATAATTCTTTCGTCATAGCTCTTAAGTTCTTCTGAAAGCTCGGCAACAGACAAAGCTCTGTCTTTGCAAAGTCTTTCGGGCTTTACGCCGTCACATTTGAAAAGCGCATTATAAACCTGCGAACAGCGAGCGTCCATAACAGAACAGATTATCCCATTTGCAGATTGCAAATTATACGCAAGGCTTTCAAGCGTCGATACCTCTATGCAAGGCAAATCATCGGCAAAAGCAAGTCCTTTAGCCGCTGCAACACCGATTCTTACACCCGTAAACGAACCCGGACCGCAGTTTACCGCAACGGCGGTAATATCTGTTGTCGTTAGGTTTGTGTTTGCAAGCAGACTTTCAACCATAGGCATAAGTGTTCTGCTGTGAGTAAGTTTTGTATTTATAAAGAACTCACCTATTATTTTGTTTTCGTCACAAATTGCGGTTGACGCAGCTGTGGCGCTTGTATCTATTGCAAGAATTTTCATTGCGGATCAACACCTTCAATTTCAAAAATTCTGTCATCATCATTTTCGCCCTTACTGATTCTGATTTTAATACAATCGGCAGGCAAAGCCTCTTCAATATTCTCACTCCACTCAATAATGATTATACCGTTATCAATATAATCAAAAAATCCTGTGGAATACAAATCATCCCATGTATTTACACGGTACATATCAAAATGAAAAATATTATACTTACCCGAATATTCATTGACAAGAGCGAATGTAGGGCTTGAAACATTTTCTCCTGCACCGAGCGCACCGGCAAGTCCTCTTGTAAAGGCAGTCTTGCCCATACCAAGACCGCCAAAAAGAGCGATTACTTCCGTGCCGCACAACTTTTCGGCAATTTTTGCGCCGAGTGCCTCTGTTTCACGGGCATTATGAGTATTTACAGTAATCATCAGAATAAACCGTTAATTTTTCCTTCCTCGGTAACATCAATTTTCTCTGCCGACGGAACTTTCGGAAGACCCGGCATTGTCATAATATCACCTGTATATACAACTACAAATCCTGCGCCGTTTGAAAGTGTAAGATTCTTTACTGTGATTTCAAAATCCTTTGGAGCACCGAGAAGTGTTGGGTCATCAGAAAGCGAATATTGTGTTTTTGCAATACAAACAGGAAGTTTTTCACCGCCGAGAGCCTGAATCTGCTTCAATGCCTTTTCGGCAGCCTTTGTATAGTTTACTCTTGAAGCGCCGTAAATTGTTTTTGCAATTTTGTCAACCTTTTCTTTGATTGTAAGGTCATCTGAATAAATAGGAGCAAAATCAGACGGCTTTTCGCAAGCCTCTACTACCTTTTTGGCAAGTTCTGTACCGCCTTCTCCGCCCTTTGAGAATACATTTGAGAGAGCAAAGTCTGCACCTTTAGATTTACAGTAACTCTCGATAAACTCAAGTTCCTCTGCTGTATCTGTACCGAACTGGTTGATAGCAACTACAACGGGAACATTGTACTTTCTCATGTTATCAATGTGAACGCCGAGGTTTTCAATACCATTTTTAAGAGCCTCAAGATTCTCTGCAGAAACCTCTGCCTTAGGCACACCGCCGTTGTACTTTAACGCACGGCAAGTAGCAACAATAACTACGGCAGACGGCTTAAAGCCTGCATATCTGCACTTGATGTCAAAAAATTTCTCTGCACCGAGATCTGAACCGAAGCCTGCCTCTGTAATACAGTAATCGGCAAGTTTTAACGCAAGCTTTGTAGCACGAATGCTGTTACAGCCGTGAGCAATATTGGCAAAAGGACCGCCGTGCATAATAGCAGGGGTACCCTCAAGTGTCTGAACAAGGTTAGGTTTGATAGCGTCTTTAAGAAGAGCTGTCATAGCACCGTCAGCCTTGATGTCCTTTGCAAAAACAGGCTCGCCTGCATATGTATAAGCAATAAGAATATCACCAAGTCTTTTCTTTAAATCAGAAATATCGTCAGCAAGGCAAAGGATAGCCATAACTTCAGATGCAACAGTAATTATAAAGTGGTCCTCACGAGGAATACCGTTCACTCTGCCGCCAAGACCGACAACAATATTTCTCAAAGCTCTGTCGTTCATATCAAGACATCTCTTAATAAGAATCTGGCGAGGATCAATCCCGAGAACATTACCCTGCTGAATATGATTGTCAAGCATTGCACAGCAAAGATTGTTTGCAGAAGTAATAGCGTGCATATCGCCTGTAAAGTGAAGATTAATATCTTCCATAGGAAGTACCTGAGAATAGCCGCCGCCTGCAGCGCCGCCCTTAATACCAAATACAGGACCGAGTGAAGGCTCTCTTAGAGCGATTACAGCCTTTTTACCAATCTTAGCCATAGCCTGACCAAGACCTGCAGAAGTAGTTGTTTTGCCCTCACCTGCGGGGGTTGGATTGATAGCTGTAACAAGAACAAGTTTTCCGTCCGGCTCATTTTCCAAACGATTGGCAAGTTCGTCTGAAAGTTTAGCCTTATACTTGCCGTAAAACTCCAGCTCATCCTCTTTAATTCCGATCTGTGCGGCAACCTCTTTAATCGGGAGTAAGGTCGCAGCCTGAGCGATTTCAATATCACTTAACATATTGAAAATACCTCCGTTCAAATATATTTCTTTAATTATAACAAAACTTTCCCCCTCTATTATTCCAATAAGAAAATATATTTTACAATAGAATATAAAATACTCGGGTTTAATTGCTGCAGATTAGGTAATGTTACTTTGATGTATTCAGTTACAACGGATACTGTTGCGTTTAAAATCCGGCTTGGATAGATTTATAGTGAATCATCAGAGAAAACAATCGCTCTTGTTGATAAATTTAAAATTCAGTATGGATAGATTTATAGAACAGGCGAAGTCATAGAGTAATTCTTAGATTCTAATTTAAAATCCAATAAGGATAGATTTATAGTAACTACGATTGAACACACCAAGCGTTGAAATCGTCTTTAAAATCCAATATGGATAGATTTATAGCCGTCAGACAGTTACAGTTAAAAATACTCTTGAATAATTTAAAATCCAATATGGATAGATTTATAGTGCATTGTGTCATTACTTCGCAAGTTTTCCAAGAACTATTTAAAATCCAATATGGATAGATTTATAGGCGTAATCCACCTTGGCTTGCAAGCAAAATCGGTACAATTTAAAATCCAATATGGATAGATTTATAGATATGTCAACTAATGTTTGATTGTGGGTTAAGGCGATTTAAAATCCAATATGGATAGATTTATAGATTTAAGTCATACACTCTAACTGTTGAAATATCCTCATTTAAAATCCAATATGGATAGATTTATAGTCCCAAGGCAAGCAGAACGGAAACTTTTCTTTAAAGATTTAAAATCCAATATGGATAGATTTATAGAGTATAATTGTCTGAAATTTTAGGTACAAAGCCTGTAATTTAAAATCCAATATGGATAGATTTATAGTTCTATTGTTACTAATGATTACAAACTATTTGTTTAATTTAAAATCCAATATGGATAGATTTATAGTGCATGGTCGTTTTCCTTAATGACCTTATCTTCTTCTTTAAAATCCAATATGGATAGATTTATAGACTGTCAAGTGCTTTCAATTTTTTTGAAACATCAAACTTTAAAATCCAATATGGATAGATTTATAGTTTTTGCTCTTAATTTGCTCATAATACAGCAAAATATTTAAAATCCAATATGGATAGATTTATAGCGTAGGACGGGACGATTAGCGAAAAATACGCAATATATTTAAAATCCAATAGTCATTTTTAATTAAGCTCATAGTGATTATTTCCTTTTTGTTTTATAAAATTTTATCATAAAAATGTTGATATAGCAATAGCCGCCAAGCAGGAGATCATCCCGCTTGGCGGCTTTGACTATATTTCTAATTCTGTACGTTTATCGGAACCACCTTACTCAGAAAAGAATTCTACAGAATGATCTCTGTAAGATAAAACGATTTTATATTTGTCAACTGTACCGGTGACCGTAAACTTCATTTTGTTGTGATCATCATCGTCAACGGTGATCTCAGCGTGACCGTTGGAAAAATCTTCGGTAATATCCTCGTGTATATCTGCCGACATCCAGCTTAGAAATACTCTGTTTGATTCCTGAACGACCCTCGGAGCTTTCTCGGCAATCTGAATTTCAATATCCGAATTGCTGTCTATCGCATATTGACCATCATATTCAATTCCTTCTTTTATACCGTTTCCGTAATCATTAATGAGTTCCTGAGAACCAAGCTCGCCGTTTTCATCATACTTGTCAATCAGCTTTGCCGTATAATCGCTGCCATTGACGGTTGCGGTCACGAGATGTTCTATCCAAGTCGCTCCCGTAGCGGCATAAGCGACGGCGTTGCTTATAACTAACACCATTATTATTGCGGCGGCAACAAAGGCTACTTTTCTGATTGCATAAATCTTCTTTTTTGTTTTGTTATTAGTCATATTCTGCACCTTCATTATCAGTTTATCAGATGCGTGGACTTCGTCAAAAACACTTTGATAGAACTCATGATTGCTTTTATACTGATTCATAACCACGCCTCCTTTAATTTTTCTTTCAGTATGTTTCGTGCTCTCATCAGTCGAGATTGTACGCCGCTTTCCGAAATATTAAGAATATCCGCAATTTCCTTGCATGTATAGCTTTCGTAGTAATACAAATGCAGTACCGTGCTGTACTTTTTTGGTAACTTCATTACTTCACTGAACAGTTCTTGCTTTTCTGACTCTATGTATGCAGACTCTTCGTTCAGCTCGTCGATGGATGTAACATTTCTGTGCCAAAAGGATTTCCATATGTTCTTACATTCATTGATCGCCGACCTGATAAGCCATTTTCTTATGTGTTCGTCGTCAGCAAACTGAGTATCGGTTTTCAGAAGCTTCAAAAAAGTATTTTGAACAGCGTCCTCAGCGTCATTTTTGTTTTTGCAATAACTGAGCGTTGCTCTGTATACGACATCAGTATATTTCCTTGCAATTCTGTTAAACTCGGCAGCTTCCATACATTTCCCTCCTGTCTGAGATAATTGCAACGAAAAGGATCGTTCACCTTTCGCTGCTTTTGAAAGACCTTTCACTATACTAACAACTCAAAACAGCAAAATATCCCAAAATCTTAAAAAATTTTTACACTGTAATAACAATACCATAGAAAAGCTGATTTCGCAACAGAAAACGCCGCCAAGCAGGAGATTATCCCACGTGGCGGCTGTGCTGGTTAGTTGTAAATCAACTCTACATTTACAATCTCCGTTGCACGGTTGCGGATATTGTTCATCTTCCGCACCCACAGCATTTGGTTTTCTGCTTTGAGTTGTTCGGTCACGCCATCACGTTCTGCCATCTGTTTTATGAGCCGAAAAAACATATCCTCAGCCTGTTTATTTACATCGGCAAGGTGTCTGTTCAGTTCGCATTTTGTGAGCAAGGTCGTATAAAAAACTTTACGGTGCGCCTTGATATACTGCAAGTGCCGCTGTCCCCAAATACCGACTTCGACTTAATCCCACGCCCGATCCTGATCCCGAAATTTAAAATCCAATATGGATAGATTTATAGTATAGAATTAAATCACGCTTTATTTATAAGCAAGTATTTAAAATCCAATATGGATAGATTTATAGCCGTCCAAAGCAAAATATTTATACAAGCTGTGCTTATTTAAAATCCAATATGGATAGATTTATAGCAGTTACTTAATTCATTCGAACCTTTAACATTTCTATTTAAAATCCAATATGGATAGATTTATAGTAACTGCTTTCGCTGATACTACTGTAGACGGTTCATCCTTTAAAATCCAATATGGATAGATTTATAGAGCCTTATTGTTGATGATGAAATTTCATTCATTGAGCTTTAAAATCCAATATGGATAGATTTATAGTATTTTTCGTATCAATGTCGGACAAGGTTACACAACTTTAAAATCCAATATGGATAGATTTATAGCGTTTTAACACTTTAATACACTAAAATATAGTACTTCTTTAAAATCCAATATGGATAGATTTATAGTAGCGGACAATGGAATTACATACGATATTTTAACAGCTTTAAAATCCAATATGGATAGATTTATAGGCATTATGACATATCGTTTAATACTTATCAAAAAACTTTAAAATCCAATATGGATAGATTTATAGCTTTTGTACAGTTTTGGTATTCCGTCCGCAAAAATTACTTTAAAATCCAATATGGATAGATTTATAGCAAAAAATTTAACAAGTGTGAATATCAGCAAAAAAATCTTTAAAATCCAATATGGATAGATTTATAGAACAAGATATTCCGTTCTAAAACGAACCGTAAAAGCCTTTAAAATCCAATATGGATAGATTTATAGTATTATTGTCATAGATTTTTACAAGCTCAATGCTGTATTTAAAATCCAATATGGATAGATTTATAGCTGACAGTGATCCAAATGAATCAGATGCTGAGATGATTTAAAATCCAATATGGATAGATTTATAGTTTATTTACAGCGTCGTACAAATTCGCAAATCCAACATTTAAAATCCAATATGGATAGATTTATAGCAGACACCAACGGTCAGCCTGTTGCTCGCATTAATGCATTTAAAATCCAATATGGATAGATTTATAGTTTTTAAGGCTTATTACTATAATAAATATGTAGATTATTTAAAATCCAATATGGATAGATTTATAGCGTGCGTCAATCAGAATTTTTCCAAGCTCAAGCCAATTTAAAATCCAATATGGATAGATTTATAGTGTGTGTAACTGCTACGAAAAATACGGATACAGAAATTTAAAATCCAATATGGATAGATTTATAGTGGGAAGAAATCCGAGATGCCTACGGGCAACTTGAATTTAAAATCCAATATGGATAGATTTATAGATTCGAGAGTTAAAGGCAACACTCTCATTGATGGTATTTAAAATCCAATATGGATAGATTTATAGCTTATTAAGAAAGGATGATTGGCTGTTACTTCTATATTTAAAATCCAATATGGATAGATTTATAGATGTGTACCATTACGGACGATTATGTATCTTTTTCATTTAAAATCCAATATGGATAGATTTATAGATAAAACAAGAAGAAAAATAATAAACCCCCTAATAGCATTTAAAATCCAATATGGATAGATTTATAGAACACCCCATTAATTATACAAAATATCAGTGTCACCGCATTTAAAATCCAATATGGATAGATTTATAGTCGCCTACTACGAATAATACTTTCTTCAAGTCTAATAAATTTAAAATCCAATATGGATAGATTTATAGGCTCTCCCCTGAAACTATCCTTTATTTCTTATTTTATTTAAAATCCAATATGGATAGATTTATAGTCAGGGCCCGAAGGCAAAGCAAGAGGTTCACTTGAATTTAAAATCCAATATGGATAGATTTATAGTCTTTAATACAACTTTTGAATTTAAATGAAGAAAATATTTAAAATCCAATATGGATAGATTTATAGCCGTGGAATAAAATGATAAGTAATCATCGGCATTTTTCTGTGCTGTTTTGTCGATATACCAAATATTTATCAAATACTACTGTCATTTCAATATATCAAAAGCAACTATACCGATGATTACTTGATTTTTAGGTTCTGTCAACCTGCCGGGGGTTTTGTGCTATGTCAGGTCGACAATAAAAGCGTTACAAAAAATTTGATGTTTTATCATCCGTTTTTCCAAGAAAATCTTTATTCATCCACCGTTCTTCACGGGTATGAAACATTATTACCGAATCCTTGTCTTTTCTGATATAAACATCAAGTTCTTTTTGCAAAGCAAGTGAGTTTGCTTTACTTAAGTTTCCTTCAAAAACAGAGTTTTGAATATGTACAAGATATTTTTTGCAAATCTTAAATACCTTTGGAAGTATTTTTCTGCCCTTTTCATCACATATTATATCATATACAAGAATTACATACAATATTTACCACCACATTTCAAAGCCTTTATATTCTTTTTCTCCTATAATGTGCTTTATCAGTTTATAAAGTTCAAGTCTGATTAAGAATTGATAAGAAACATTTTTATTAAGTTCTTTGTGAAAAATAGTTGTCTTTAATTTTTCGTCAAATTCAGATGTAATTATTCGTGACGCTCTTTCGGTAAGCTGCAAACCGTTAAGTCCTTCTACAAAACTGCTTTCTGTTATTTGTTTTCGATTAAGCAAAGAAAAGATCAGACGATCCGCAATCAGCGGTTTGAAAATTTCCGAAACATCAAGTGCAAGAGAATATCGCCTTGTACCCGGCTGATGAAGATAGCTTATTGTAGGATTAAGTTGTGTTTTATAAATTTCCGCCAGAGTTTTTGTATATACAAGAGAATTGACATATGAAATAAGGCTGTTAATCATATTGTCGGCAGGATGATAAACTCTTTTATCAAATTCAATATTCTGATCAATAATTACATTCCACGCTTTGTAATATTCCTGACGAATATTACCTTCAATTCCCATCAACTCTTCTATGGTTTCTACATCTGCAAGTTTCATCCTCAAATTTTCTATAGCGGCCATTTGCTCTGACACATTCTTGCCTCTGCCGTTATAGTATCTTAAGTTTCTGTAAATATTATAAGACGCAGCAACTATAAATTCTCTTGCTATTGATAATCTGTTTGAATAGTCGCCGTAAGCAAGCACTTGCTTAACCAAAAGCTGACCTGCAAGCTTTGTTTCCTTTGGGCAAAAACTTCCTATGTAAAATTGATAGTAATTGAAGAAATGTACAAGTATTCCGTATTTTGAAAATAAGTTCAGCAATTTAGATGTAACCGTTATTTCATTCATAATATAAATTTCTTTAATATTTTCTATCGGAAGATCTTTTACATTTCCGTCAATTGCAGTAAATCTTAATGTGTTGTCTTTTTGAGTTAAATTGCCTGACGAATATATGTAATAACTTTCCTGCATTTTATCACCTCAAATACAGCACAAATCATAGTAAGCACATGATTTGCAAATTCTTTTACTTTTAAATTTTGGCGGCAAAGCAGCCGATATAATTTTTACTATATCAGCTGCCGCACTTTCAAGCTCTCTTTCATCTTCTTCGCTAAGTTCAACATTAAGACTTTGCTTTAGCAAAGGATAATCAATTCTGCCTTTTATTCCATCTACCCCACGCTTTTTCAGATAATAAAGATAGTATTTAAGTTGAGCAATACCCGCTTCCTCTATCTTTCTGCTTTTCTTTACCTCATGTAAAAGTTTATGCTCGGTAATAAAATCAATATTGATTGTGTTGTCGATCATAATATGTTTTTTCTTTTGCTTATAAGTGGTTTCATCTATAAGTTTTCCTATTTTAACATTTTCGTTTTCACTTTCCATTGCCAAACCGTTTGAAAAATACCACAGCTTTCTTTTACAAACATAGTAATAATAAATATGCATACCCGAAATATTATTTTCGTCCATAATCATACCTCATATAAAATTATCAGGTTCTCCGTTATCATCAGATTTATCTTGCTTTTTGGTTTTCTTTTCCTTATCAAATCTGATGCCGCATTCGGAATCATAACTGCTGTTAATAACAGGTAATTCAGTATATGGCATTTTTAATTTTTTTATTTCGTAATCGTCAATTCTGAATTTAGGTACGGAAACCGTGAAGCCAAGTATTTCTTCGTTTGCCTTAAGTTTATCATCTCTTGAATAAGTATCTGATTTTAAAACATCCAAAGCTTTTTCTATGGCACTCTCATTTTGATTATAAACATCAATCGGCACAGCGTCACTTCTGTCAATACTTCTTATTCCATCTTTTTTAAGAGAGAGATAATCGACATTTTCTTTATAATATTTATAAATTTTACGATATTCTTGAAAATATTTTGATTTTTCGATTTTTTCAACCGAAAGGTACTCATCTATAAGTTCTTTTTTAAGAACTTCAGAGATAATTCCGTCAACGCTTAAAATTGCCTGTTTTGACAACGAATGAATATCATCGTCAACAAAACGATGTGCATTACCTTGAATTTCAGTAAATACAAAACAATTGTAAGATGAAAAGTCTTTATTACCCTTTCTGTTTACTCTGCCAAAGCGTTGGAACAGGGAAAATAAATCCGATAACTCGGTAATAAGAATATCAAAATCAATGTCAAGACTTGCTTCGACTACGGATGTTGAAATCCATATTTCAGGTATATTCATACTTTCGTTAGTTTTTTCAGAGGCTGCCAAAATCGCATTTTCTTTAGTTTTTCTGTCATTTTTTGTAAAATTGGAATGAAACAGATTTACACTTGCGTTAATATCCGAATTTTTTATTTCGGTGTACATCTTATTTGCAATATCAATCGAATTACAAACGACAAGATATTTTTTTACTTTATCGCATATTGTATCATCAAATATTTTTATAATATCGTCAGACTGCAAGTTTTTTTCATATACTTTTACATTATGCCTTAGCTTTCCTTTATCAGAAAAATCGGATGTTTTTACATCTGTTCCGAGTATTTTTTCAATCTCGTTTCTTACAAACGGAGGCAAAGTTGCGGTAATTACAGCCACCTTACCACCCAAAGTATGAATCATCTCAATTGCATAAATAATTGCAGCCAAAACATCAGGTGAATACATCTGTATCTCATCAATAATAAACTTTGAATATGACGCTACCGCAAGTTTGTATTCATAACCTGCATATTTCAATGCAAAGTCAAATATCTGATCAGGCGTACAAATTGTAATCGGAAGTGCAAGCTGTTTACTGCATTGTGCATACGCAAAATCATAATTTTTTCCGCTAATTATTGAATCTTCCAAATAATAGGATTTCATATCGGAGTGAACAAGTGCCACTCTATCCTTATAATCTTCTTGAGAATTATCTCCGCAAAGCTTTTTAATTCTTTCGTACATCGCATTGATAGCTGTTTTTAACGGCAAAACGAAAAAGCATTTATTGTCCCCACACCAAAGCAATCCCGCCTCGGTTTTGCCCATACCTGTAGGTGCGGTTACAATTAAATTGCTGTCGGTATTTTTAATGCAAAATTCTTGCAATTCATTGTAATGTATATTTCGGGTATTTTTCCAATTGTTTAAAGAAACAGTCAAAAAATCGTTGACCTTTTCGCAGTCAAGTCCTGCACTTGCACTGTAATCACATTTATGTAAAAGACCTTTTAATAAAACAGCGTATTGTTTTTCTTCATCAGAAAGTTCGGTTTCAAATAAAGCTTTGATTTTCTTAATATTTCTCTTCATTTTATTGTAAGAGTTTGCATCAAAGCCAAATTCAGCAAGAAATTTTTCTATAAGCTCACGGTTTTGATTAAACACTGTAACAGGAAATTCTTTGTTACAGTGATGAAAAAGCACCGCAAAATATACACTTACAGGGTTTATACATTCTGATTTATCAATAAAAAAAGTTGAAAGTATATTATGGGGAATTTCTTGTTCAGGTTGAAAATTTCCGCCTTTAGTAATTCTTTCTTGAAATTGAGAATTTGCCTTACCGTTATCATGTTTTAAACATGAAACAAGTAAATCAGAGTATAAATCATCAGATTTTATATAGCCGAGCTTATAGAGCAGTTTTGCCTGCTCTATAAGCTCATTTGAATGTTGTCCTATTGTTTTGTCGGGTTTTGCAAGTTTATCTTCTATATTCATTATAAATACCTCAAGCTAAAAACACTGAATATATACCGTTCTCGGTTTTGTCAAGCATTATGCCTTTACAACCGTTTTCAATATAGTTAAGTTGACAGAAAATAATAGGTACACGATTAAACACTCGTTTTCTCATACCGCCCTTTAACTGCACAGTTTTGTAATCCTTTGGCATTAAATATTTTGTACCGCCTGTGTATCCGCCTTCCGTTTTAGAGATTATATCCATATCGTCTTTATTAATTTCGAGATACTCGACAGGCATATAAACATCAAAATCAGCTTCTCCGTAATCGACATCTTCGTCAACATCAAAAAGCTCTGTTTGAGCACACTCAAGAACTTCTACAAAATCCTCTCCTCTGCCGATTGCAGTAAGATTTCCGATATTATCCATAATATCATTCATAGTATTTTCATCTGCAACTATATGAATGATAAGTTCAATATCGCAGAGAAGTTCATAATACTTAGGTCCTTTTGCAAGCGTTCTGAAATGGGAATACGGAATAGTATACTTTACCTTTTCGTACTCATCATACACAGCCTTTATATGCTTAATACGCTTATCAAATTCTTTTACTTCTTCGGCAGAAATATTTTCATCGGCTTTCATTTCTTTGAGCCGAGTTTTCATTTTATTAATGATTTTTTTATGCTTGTCTATTCTGCGTTTTGTACGCTTTAAAAAGCGGTATTCTTCAAGCAATTTTTCATTAATTACATTAATTGTAATGCCTTTTTCAAAACTGTTTCCTTGAGTATTTTTAGCAGTTGCCACAACCTGATATGCACTTGAAAGCATATCGGGATTTTTCATTTTTACAAGCAAATTTCTGTCATCATTAAGACTGTTAAGAAAACAATCGTCCTTATACATTTTTGTTTTTAGAGAACCGTACTTTCCCTGTACGCTTACTTGCATAGGATGATAAGATGTATAACCGCAAGCCTTATGAAGTGCTCCGATAACAGTTGAATACGGCGGTAAAGGAAATGTCATACGGTTTTGTACAGTTTCTTCTTTTTTGTAATTTGAACTGTTTTGTTTTATATGAAGTCTAATTGCTTTCATATTAATTCCGCCTTACTCCGAAAAATACTCTTTAACCTGACCTCTGAGATTTTCAAAAAATTCTGTCATACTTACAGGATTAAGTTCTCTTACAATTTCGTCCTCGTTTGAAAGCTCGCCGTTACGCATAAGTGCACAACTGTAACCTTGAGCAAGTTTTTCCTTAATCGGCTCTATAATAAGTCTTTTGCCTGAAACAGAAACAGCATTTTCAAAAATATGTGTTTTTCTCGGTGAAAGACCGCCTACCACAAAAATCGGCTCTGCGTTATCAAGATTTCCCTTAACGACAAGTGAAAGATTTTCTACTGCGTCAATAAGAGCAATTACTCTTTCACACTTTTCGGCGTTATCTGCCTCTGCACCAAAGTTTTCGTCCTTACCGATTTTTTCAAGGTCAATTGTAAGACTGTAAATTTTAGATGACTTGTCATATTCGTACTGATAAGGCATAAGACCGCAATCCTTTGCATTGTTTTGAACATTTAAACCGTGCGCTTTAGCATAATTGGTTGCAAGGTAAAGGTTATTGTGAAAACGGGCATCATTAATAAACGGCTCGGTTGCAACTGCATCTGTAAGGTAAAATGAGCTGTTACGAATATATGTAGATCCTTTAGACTTTGTAAACATATATCCGCCCTCAAGTGCACGGCAGGTTGCGGCATTTATATCTTCATTAGCAAGCTTCTGCATTGCTCCTTCGTTTGATGTCTGCAAGTCATCATAAAAACCCGACTGAACGCATATAGCGTTTTTAAGACTCTCACGACTTCTTGTAGCGTACTCTTTCCCGCCTCTGAATACCTTTTGTACACTTGAAATATTACCGAGGCTTTCGCCGTAGTTGCTTGTCATATTTGCGATTACAGTTAATGTTAATGCTTTATTTTTCATAATAAAATCTCCTTTATATTAGTTATTTTTTGAGCTTACTTCAATTAATGCGCTTGCAAAAGCAAATGCAAGATCTTTATTTTCTTCCGCATTTTCAAGAAATGTATAGAAAAATGAAAATTCCATTCCGACATAAGCAGACAAACTAAGTATAATCTCTTTTGCTCTGTCGTAATCATGTGCGCAAAGAGCACTGATTATTTTTTGCTTATATGAATTAATTTTATTACTGCTTTTCATTTCAATTAGTTTTTTGGAAGTTAAAAATCCACAACTTTTTGCTGACTTAATTTCATCCATAATATCATTTCCTTTCCAAGATACATTTATGTCTATTAGCATATCGGTTCTGCTTTTTATATAGCCTTTAACGGCATTATCATCAAAATAAAACTTAAGCATCATTAAAATTACATCGTCAAGCAACACATTGTTAAGGCAACGCATATAAACTTCTTTCTCAAGATTAAACCAATAATCATCATTGATTTTTTTGACAAAGTTTAATGATTTTCCCGATAATTCTCTTAACTTTTTTAATCTTTCAAGTCGTACAAAGAATGTTTCGTAATAAGCCTTATCTTGAGATTTTGATATAATTTCAACATCATAGCTTATATAATCCTTTGAGTTTTGCAAAACAAGCATTAGTTTGTTTTTGTCGTCTTTATTTTCTGTACTGCTAAGTTGATTTGAAAAAGCATAGTTTGTTTGAGTTAAAGACTTAACAGAAAAATTGTTATTCACAAAATAAGTTTCTCTCATATCTGAATTTGAAAAAGCAAACGGTATAAAATCAAATTCTAAAATATCATTGCTCTCAAAACTTTCCTTTGAAAAACAAAAGCCGAGATTACTTGTTTTTCTGTCTTTGTCAACATTGTAGCCTCTAAGTCTGCAAGTGCTGTTATCTTCGGTAAAAATAAGTCGTTCATTGCAGTAATTCTTATAAAGGTTATTGCCGTTTTTAAAGATATTCTTTATAATTTCCGCCCTGTTTTCTTCAATGGTTGAAATAAAAATATCTTTATTTGTTCCATCAAATTTTATTTTGTCAAATAGCCCTTTAAGAACTGTTTTGCTCTTAACAAGGTCGTTTACCAATTTAATTTGTTCTTCACTGAATTCTTGACTTTCGAGAATGTTTAAAATATTTTTGTGAGTCATATATTTTTCAAAATAGTTCTCTGCAAACTCAAGATATTTTTCTTCTGTTATATCTTCACTTTTGTAAATAATACCGTCAAAGCCGTGGATATAATTATCGGGCTTTTCTTCAACATCATAGAGGACTTTGTAATCAATTCCAAAGTAATCAAAATATTTACATAAACCGACAACGGCTGCCGCAAACCTCCAATCGGTAGGCTGCAGCAAAGTGTCATAATCAAAGTAATCAATCTTTGTTTTCATTAATTTGGTTCACCTCCCTCCGATAAAAGCTCGGCAAAGCCAAATCCTGCGGATTTGCGTGAACCTATACCGCTTTTCAGCAGATAATTAATAACCGATTTGTCGGCATTAATACTAAAACTGCCTAAACTGCATTCAATGTAGTTTTTGTAGTGATAAACCACTGTTTTTTTTGCGTTTAACGGTTTAATTTCAAAGTTTGAAATTAACTTCTCGTCAAAACCGCTTTCAACAAGCTGCTCTTTAATTACCTGTTTTGCAATCTCCGTAAAATCCGGATTAGCAACCGAAATATACCTATCAGAATTATTCTCGGCTTTATGTAATCTGATACACAAAGGGCTAAGCATTTTCACAACAGCGGATGATGAAGTAACATTTTTTTCCGGCACAAGATTAACACTGACAAGTTTCATTTCGTTGCCGAGCGGAGCGGGAATCGGCTTGTCCTTTTGCTTTATAAAAGCAGACATAAAAATACATCCCGTATTATAGTCAGCTGTTGAAAAAGTAATGTTTAGTTGATTTTTCCCGAGTTGAATTTCCGTTTTAGAAAACTTCGGCATAGGCAGATTCACCGCAAAAGTAAAATTTCTGCGTTCCGGTGTAAAATAATATTTTTCATAATATTTTCCCTCGGCAATATCTGACAGTGACCGTTTAAAAAACGAAAGCATAATTCGTCGATAATCAATCGGCAGCTTATTGTTTTGCAAATAAAATCGCAATAAGATTTTCATATTTACCTCCATTTATTATTTTAATAGTATTAGATTTCGTTATTAAAGTTATGATATTTCACAACTCTAATTACAGTATAGCGTTCACAATTTTGTTTGTCAATACCTAATATTCGTTTTATTAAACATTTTTAATAAATTATATCAAAATGATATTAAATTTAATCAATTTAGCACATTTGATATTTTTAATCAATTATGTTATAATTATCTAAATCTAACCAAAATGGATTTTAAACAATATTCGTTTAAAACTTTTAGTTTAATCTATCCAAATTGGATTTTGTCTTTACCATACTCTTTTGTCAAGGTGAACCCGTGGTATTTCTCGTTTTTTCCTCAAAAATCCGAACTTCACTTTGGCAATTTAGGTTTGTCTTTACCATATTATAACATTTTCACTGTACCATAATCCGTACTTTGAATTTGATTTATAAAAAAGATAAAAGATAAAAGGCTCTCGATAAAAATTCGAGGGCCTTTGCTTTTTAAAATCATATTTCGTTATATATGTTGGAGTAATGTTTATAAATTATGATTTATCGGAATATTTTGCAAGGCAATTATAAAAGTTTGGTCAAACTTTTATAATTGTGACGGTAGGGTAAACAAAATTTATCTCCATTTTTAAATATTTAAATCATTCTATGCTTTTTCCATCTGCCTGACAAATACCTTGCATGATATGCTGTAGCACGAGCATACCAATCAACAAACATACCGATCCATACACCTAAAACGCCCATATTAAGAACCATAACAAGTATATAACTGCAAACTATTCTGAATATCCACATTGAAATCATACTTACACTGAGTGAAAAGTTTACATCTGTACACTTGCACAATTTGAGTTATATTTCTTTGTACATTCAAACATAATAAATGCATTTATTTAAATATACAGATGTATTTTTAGTATATTATTACTATTAAAAATTAGCCGCTTGTATATATAATACTATTTGAGATATTATATTATAAACTCTTTATAAATGTGGTTTTAAATCAAAGTTAATATTCACTAACTTCAATATTTGGTATTTTCTGCTATTTTTCTGTGTTACCAACATTTTATAATTGATTATCAAAGATATAATAAGTTATTCTTCGGTAAAAATTATAAGTAAGTAATTTGTATAAATGATATTATATATCTTGATGTATGTTAAAATTATAATCACCGTTAAACTTAGAGTTTAATATAAAACAGTTAAAATTTTCTTAAAAATTTTATAATCTGAAATTAACGCTTGACAAATATTATCTGTAATGATATAATACTATTTGTTACAGAGATAAGCGGATGTAGTTTAGTGGTAGAACTTCAGCCTTCCAAGCTGATCGTGTGGGTTCGATTCCCATCATCCGCTCCACAAAAGGTGCTGTAAAGAAACAGCATATTAAAAAGCCGAGATTCACGAAAAAGTGAGTCTCGGTATTTTTTTGCTTGCATTGCTGAATATTGTATCCGGGCAATAATCGGTCGTTACCCTTATTTGCATTGGCAGTTATCTTTGTTCCGTCGATGTAGATATGCGACATATCCTGCTTTCCTTAACAGGAAGGTGTTTATTTAGATCAATATGATGAAAAACCTCGTTAAATGTATATACCGGATCAGAAATTTCTATTATTTTTCCAATTTCCGGTTATAATTTTAATTGATACGGTGTATAATGCACCTTGTTGATATGGTTTTTCATTGATAGTAAATTATATCACAAAAGCGACTGCATTCCTACCTTTCGGTTAGAATGCAGTCGTTTTTTATTTGGGCTGTTTTTTACAGCTCCTTTTCTTAACGGTCGCCTTCAAGTCCCGTTATTAATTTACTTGTAAAACAAAAAACAGATTAACAAA
>OBDM01000228.1_pt1 | contig 29207 bp, 39 predicted proteins | sample 1518281 | NCBI WGS metagenome assembly OBDM01 (sample SAMN01760942, study PRJEB22395) | human gut metagenome | reverse complement strand
GTTCCTTTGCCTAATTCTCCATAAGTATTTTCAAAATTCAATTTTTTTGTTGTTTCACTATTTCCCTTCATTATATAAGCTATATCATTCCAACTTGTATTTGGTAAATTGTCTAAATATTTCCATTCTCCATTTATGTTTTTTTGAATTTTATATTCTTCTCCATATCCTATGTCATTGTCATTGTTATTTGTAATTATTATTGAAATACTGGTTGGTTTTATTGTAGTACTATCAACTTTCATTATAACATTTTCTAAATTGCTATTATTTTCCTCATTTGCTGATAAATTTTCTTTATATTTCTTTTCGTACGCTTCCATTTCTTCTTTAAAGTCATTGTAATCCATAAACCAACTACCTATCTTTACGTCATCAAATCCTGCTAATGTATGGAAATCTATTACTTTATAACCTAAACCAAAATATTCTATTGTACCTCCATCAGCTAACATTCCAGCTGGATTTTGTATGCAAAAAATAGGTTTTTCCTGATTTCTTGCTCTATTATAATCTACTATAAAAAATACAATTCCTAAAACAACTATTATTCCTAAAATACCACCAATTACTTTTAAATTTTTTTTCATAAATATCACCTTTCTTTTTACAATTTAATCTCAGCTACAAATTACTATTTTTCTAACTAATTACTAAATTGTAATTTCTCGCTATCATTAACATGACTCTTTCTCAACTTTATTCAAATAGAAATTATATATTTTATTGTTTGCTATATTCATAAGTTTAGCTAATATTATGCTTAATCCAATTACTAGAATAGCATATAAATAATCAACTCTACAATAAAAGCGAGAATTTCTCAATAAATACATAACTAATCCATGATATAAATAAATTTCAAAAGATATATTTCCCAAAAAAGTAAATACCTTATCATTCAATCTCATTTTTTCTAATATAGTAAACAATACAAAAAGTAATGCTATACAAATAATATTCATATTTATAACAGGAATAGGCTCTCTCATTATATCGTCTGCTAGATCTGTATCGTTTATTATATCCATAATGGCATATCCACTTGTGAAGAATTGAATCCCTATTATTGCAAATAATATAATTGAAAGCATAATTGCATATCTAATTATCTTATTTTTGTCTTTTAATGTTATTGCATATTTTTCTTTATAACTTGCCCAATATATATCTATAAAAAATGCAAAACAAGAATTAACCCACCAATTATTAAAGCCTAAAATATTATTAACAATTATGCAATATAAAATAGTTCCACCAAATACTGCAATATTTATCATTTTTTTCTTTTTTAGAAACTTGGCTGATAAATAAAAAACTACATATAAACTAATAATTGCTAACATATACCACGAAAATCTTACAACTGGCTCTCCTTCAACTAAAGAATTAAAAATTTTTCTAAGTGTTAATTGTCCAGTTAATAGATATACTAAAATAGTAAATATAATTGCTATTATATATGGTATAACTATTTTCATTATTCTTTTATTCAAAAAGTCTTTTAGATAATTTTCTTTTTTTAGATAGCTTGTCATTAGTCCATGTCCTGAATAAAAGAAAAATGCTGAAACTGCAATAAGTCCTACTATTGTAAATACTTTAAGTAGAATTGTGTCTTTTATATAAATAGACAAGTGGTGTATTATTATCAATAATGCCAATAGTCCCTTTATTTTATTACTATTGTATTTATCCAATACATCATTATTTGCATTAAAAATAGATTTTCTTTTTATTATTAGGCATATAATTCCTATTAAAAATATTATATCTACTATGTTAATATTAAATATTGCTACATCATTGGGTAATGGATAAATACTGTCTGATTTTATTGTTGGTAACATATACTTTGTTCTCCTATTACTACTAATAAATACATATTAAAGTAAGCGATAACTTACTATATTTGTTTAACTATTTGCTTTAAAATTTATATTAGCTAATTTTGCTTGTTTACACAAATCTTTTGTTTGAATTTTATATTGCTTTCCATCTTTTATAGTATAAGTTCCACATTGCCATAATTTCATTTCACTTTCAAATTACTTTTTCTTTGTTTATAAACAATAATATTGGCATTTTGATAGTTGTTATCATATTTACCTACTAATATGTAATCATTATCTGCTATTATACCATAATATCCAGAGTTATCAGCTTTAGGTAATTGAGTCCCTAAATAAATATTATTATCTTTCAACAATCTAATTTTTTCTCCATTATGTAATTCATATTCAATATTTACAAATATTCCATTAAGAGGATATAGTTTCTCTATTTATCTTGTTAATTCATAACTTTGGTCTATTAACTCTTTTACTAATGTTTCATCAACATTTTTATCTATAATAATCGTATTCCAATGTTCTTTGTTCATATGATAAGCTGGTATTATATAATTATAAGTATTTCTCAATATATCAGAATAATTTGGATCTGTCTTAACATTAAGGTATAACTTATTATTTACATTCATTAATAATGCAAACCATTTTTTATTTTTACAATGTTTCATTGTTACAGATTCAAAGTCATCTGGAAAAGGACAATCTTTATATGTATTTTCTAAGGTTAAACAATATTTTATTATTTCTTCTTTATTCATAACTAAATCCTTATAATAATCTACTAAATTTCTTATTGTATTTATCAATATCTTTAATACTTTTACTCATTATAAAGTCTGTAACTTTTATCTTAAATCTTTCCACTTCATCATTTGTATAATTTTTATCTTCTACATTTATCCCTGCTTCATTAAATAATTGAATATCTTTGCTTGAAAATTGCACTATTCGTTCCTTCTTTCATTTATTGTTTCATTAAAATTATACCTTTTATACTTGAGTGTAATAATTTTATAAAGTTTGTGGCATCTTGTTTTGTTCCAACTACACTACCATAATGAATTGGAACTGCAATTTTAGGCTTTATAATGTTCACTAATTCTGCTGCCTCACTATAATTCATAGTATATGTTCCACCTACTGGAACAAAAGCAACATCACATTTTACTTTTCTATTTTCTTCTGTAATGTCCGTATCTCCTGCAATATAGTATCTAATACCATCTAGTGTAATGATATAACCAACCCAATAGTTTTCTTTTGGATGAAAAGTTTTGTTTGTATTATATGCTGGTATTGTTTCAAATTTAATTCCTTGTACCATATATTCTTTGTTGGATTCTACTGTTATAACTGCATTTTTATTTATCCCTTTTCTTAATATTTTTGTCAACAATTCTTCTGGTATTATAATAGTTGTATTTTCATTTATAACCTTATCTATATCTTCCTCAGAATAGTGATCAAAATGGTCGTGTGTTATAAAAACAATATCTGCATCATTATAATCTTTATCTATTTTAAATGGATCTATATAAATAATTTTATTGTCTTTTATCTTTATACTACTATGGTATAATACTTCAACATTTTCAAGCATTGTTTTTTCTCCCCTTTTTAGAAATCTTTTTGCATTATACCATACTTTTTATTTTTTTAAATGATATTTGAATATTTTTAAGTAAAAAAGAAAACTTGTATTTGTCAAGTGAAAAATGGACCACTTTTTCAACTATAAAATTCACATATTTTTACTATTTTTCCAAGAAATTGTTTCTTCATATTTCATTTAATTATATATTCCCAGCCTGGTTGCCATGCTTTTGCTTTTCTCCAATCATTTCTATTTGCTTCTTCCCAAGATATATTTTTCGTTAAAACTTCAAAAGCTAACTGTGGTGCTCTGTGAGCAACTATTCCCACTTTTTTTCCGTGGTAATTATCCTTTAGAAATTTTATAAAATCATCAATTCTTCTTTCTACATCCTTTAGAGATTCTCCATTTGGAAAAGGTTTCTCTATATGTTCTTCATAAATAACTAATGACTTGTCTTGACCATCTAAATCTCCATAGTTACATTCTCTTAATCTCTTATCTTGAATATGCTTTACATTAGGAAAAGCCAACTTAGCTGAATTAATTGCTCTTATCAAATCTGATGTAAATATCACATCAAAACCTGCATCTTTTTGTATTTCACCTAATTTTATTGCTCTCTCTCTTCCTAAATCAGTTAGTTCAACTTGTTTCCAGCCACTACATTTTCCAGCAGCATTATCAACTGTAGTTCCATGCACAAAATACATAATTTTTAATTCCATCATCAATCTCTCCTTCTTTAGCTTTCTTCTCCTTTTTTATAATTTGTATTTGGATCTATGTACTCATTAGAAAATATACCAACCGAATATGCTAACCATCTTAAACAGATAAACGTATCTCGTAACTCTGGCTTTTGACTAAGCATTTTAAATTGCTCTGGAGTTATACTTTTTAATCTTTTTGAAAGTGAAATTAATGACTGTTTCACATTATCTCGCATTTTACTTTGGTCAATATTTCCTTCAATAATATCTTTAGGCAATAATATATGTCTTGTTCCTTCTGGTGGAACATATTTCTTTCCCATGTGTATTTAATTACTCCTCTAAATATTGTTTATATATGGCATTTCTTAAAAGATTGTATAATGTTTTACTTTCATCAAACTTTATAGAATTATCTTTTTCTTCTAAATATTCTTTATAATTTATGCAATTTAATTCATTAACTTCTTGCAATAAATAATATTGTTCTTTCGGCATAATTAAATTAGCTGTAAAATCAATAACATTATTTTCATCATCAAGTATAAATGAGTGATAATAACTATTATCTATACCTTTTTTACATATTGATGTTACTGCCTTAAACATTTCATATTTTTCTATTAAATAAAATGAAATTTCGTGGCATCCATCTTGAATTTTATCTCCTAATTTTCTTATAAAATCCAATGTTTCTTTATCATTTATAAAACTATCTTCTGCTTTCATAAATTGTATATTCCCAAAGTCTTTTGAAATAATTTCATAAGTATCATCTTCATATGCAATCATTTTTTCTATAATATTAGCTGATTTTAAAACATCATATAATAAATCTGTATTTGATTTATTTCTAGTTACTCCTAATATTAGTGAATATATCAAGCCTTTTTTAAATCTTTCATAATCTGCTTCAATATAGTTTAATCCATCTAATAATTGTTTATTATAGAATTTAAAAAGCCATACTTTTAATTTATTAAATACTTCTAGACTATTGTTAGTATTAGCAATTTTAAATAAGTCATCATCTATATTGTTATTTATATATTTAATTAATTTTTCAACATTTTCTTGTTCTATTTTATACCACAATGTTTCATTTTTATCACAATATTCTGATAATTTCATTTTTATCTTCCTTCAAAATTATTTTTTTTCCCTGTTTGCTCTCTTTCTGCTTTTGTTCTTTCTATTGTTTCATAAGCTTTTTTAACATCTTCATCATTAATTTCAGTTTCTCCATAAGCTTGTACTAAATCATGACTATCATTTTCAAGCTTATCTTTTTCTTTTTGACTTTGTCTAATCTTTATTCTTTCAGTAATCATTCCAGAAACTTTTGCATAAAATTCTTCATTTCCAATATGTGAATTATATATTGCCTCATCCATAACTAAACCTTCTTTTCGATCTTGTCCAGCCATTTTTTCTGTCCAATTTTGTCCTACACTAAATTCTCTCATCAGAACTTCTTCTACAGCCTTTTCATCAATTTGAAATAACTGTCCAATTTTTTCTAAATCTAAATTATTAGCAAAACTTCCTACAAATGTATCTAATATACTATCAATTTGTTCTTGACTTTTGCCTGTCATCGACATAGCATTTTGAACAACTTTAATACATGATGCAATATGCATAACTTGTCCTGTATATTTTCGCCTTATTTCTCCCATTAATGCATCTGCTTTGTATGGTTCTGTTTTATACTTTTCTTTCATTTCTGCTTGTTTTTTAAATATATCAAAATATGAATCATCGCAAAATTCTCCTGTAAGTGAAAAATCCTGTCTATGTATTAAGTTTTCACATTCCCAACCATTGCTCATAAGTGCAGCTATATTTTTTCCAAAAACTTCTGCTAATTGCTCTGTAAAATTACCATTTTGCTTTTCTGAAAAGTCCATTATAGTTTGTAATTGTTCTGTATTACCATTTGCTATACAAGTTTCTAAATCTGAAATTCTAAAAGGGCTACCCATAATTCTTTCTGCTTGACCATATCTTTGACCTCTTGAATAAGAACTATCTACTGCATTAATAAAATCTTGCATTGAATATCCCAATGATTCAACATTCGCTTGAACCTCTGGAGATGATAAAAATCCTATTCTTTGCAAATATTCTCTCATACTTTCTGGTCTTTGATTTTCTCCTAACTCTTGAGAATAATTACTACCATAAATTTCTCCCAATCTTTTTTTTCGTTCATCATCTTCTAAAGCATAATCAGATTCAAACTCATCTAAACTACCATCTACTTTTATTGGAAGTCCGTATTTTATACTAAAGTCTTGTGGAATTTCTCTTATATAGCTAATTGTAGGAACTTTTACTCCCATTTCTGCTAATCTTTTATTTATATCTCCCTCAATTTCTATATCTTCCAATGGAGATGTTCCATTAATTCTAATTTCTGGTTTTTTGTCATTAAAAACTACTGCACTAACTTTATATCCATCTGTTCTTGGAGCATATTCAATAGATCTTGCATTTACCAAGTCCATTGGACCTAACTCTGATGTAGATAAGTGTGAATCAACACCTTTGAAATTATGAATTAAACCATCTTTATCAATTGTAAAAACAGCCCTTCCCATAGATGCTGTTGCAAATCCTCTTTCATCTTCTGGAATACTATCTATTTGTGATGATTCTACTCTTTCAAATCTTACAATTCCATTTTCTCGTATTATTCTTCCACATATTATAGTTCCATTATCTATTAGTTTTTTTGTTTCTAAATCCATTTTATCTCCTATCATCAATACTTAATATATTAGCAAAGACAAGAAGATTATTGCTATACTTTTTGTTTTTAATTCTCCTTGTCTTATAAATTTTTATAATATTCTTTTATGCAAAATGAAATATACTTTTTATTTTATTTATAAATCTTTTAAATATAGATTCCTTATATTCAACCATAGCAACCTCATTAGCAATAGGCTGTGTTTCTACTATAGTTTCTTGTTTACGATTCTTAAATAAATTATCTGGATTATATTTTTCCCTTATCTCTACTTGATGCTTTTCTTCATTGTTTTTGAATAATTGTTTTAATTGTTCTTTTTCTTCGTCAGAGTTACACCAATAATTTAAGTGAAACAATGCTATCATAGATAGTGATTCTCTTTTTATATTTTGCTCATTTAAGCTTTGATCTTCTCTATATTGTGGATTATATGTACTAGACTTTTCTTCTTCTATCATTTTGAATAAGCTTTTAGGTAGTTTTGCAATATAACTATTTCCTAATAAATTTAATATACTATATACCTCAGAATACATTTCTTGAGTAGCTACATTCATTTCTATTATCTCCCCTCAAAATTATTTTCTTTTCCTTTATTTTGTGCTTGTTCTCTAGCTACAATCCCTCTATCAATTTCTTCCATTTGGATTTGTTTTTCTAATATTGCCATACTTCTCTCTTGAAAAGTTCCCTCTTTGCTGGTTATTAATTGTTTTATTTCTTCAGAAAGTTTAGTCCATTTTTCTTCTTCTTGTGCAATAAATTCTTCATATTTTCTTTTATCACTATCATTTTTTCCTGATAAATTATAATTCATATTTTTACCCCTCTAAATAAAATTTTTCATTATAACTAAACTCAATATTGTTATCTATTAAATCCCTAAAATTAGGTTCATCTACTAAACTTCCATCAAGTCTTAAAACTTTTAGATTAGCAAAATCACTAATTTTTTTTGAATTTTTTATTTTAGAATTATAAATTGATATTTCTTCTAAATTTTTCATTTCAGTAAGATTATTTATATCTACTTCATCAATTCCTATCAGTTCAATTGTTTTTATTTTTTCTTGTTCTTCAAAAATATTACTATGAGCTATATTACTATATGTTATTATTATATTTTCTATATCATTTTTTAATTTGTCATCACAAATAAATTTACAATGATTAAAAATTATTATTTTCAATTTCTCTAAACAATTTAATTTTTCAATTAAGTCATTATTTACATCAAAACCATTTAATGTAATCGTTTCTAGTCTTTCTAAATCTTCAAAATATGTTGTGTTGTATTGTATTACTTCTCCTAGTGCATTTTTAAAATTTAAAGTAAGTTCTTCAACATCTTTATTTTCCAATTTAGCGATTATCATAAGTATCCTCCATTTCCACCGATATAGCTGCTTGTTCTCTCTCTGCCTTTGTTTTTGCTAGTAGTGCATGGCTCTTTTTTATATCAGTTTCAGTCAAATCACTTTCTAATACTTTTAAAAATCCACCTTTTCTTAATTGTTCATCTGATAAATCTGCAACCTTTATTTCTCCTTTTGCCTTTCCTGGAAGATAGTATTTAATTTTTGGTGTATCTTCTAGTACTTGTAATTGACTTGTTTTTTTATCTTCATCTTTTTTTATATGTTTATCTCCATGAATATATGTTTCTACTTCATCTATTTCTAATGAAAAATCACATTTATGTTTAATTGATTTACTGCTATCATATACTGTATGTCCAAAATCTCTATCACTTTTTAATGTGTACTCCGTTTGTTTCCCGTCAACAATAGAATCTCTGTCCCATGTCAAATCTAAATTATACCACTGCCCATCTAAATTTATTTGATTCCATGCATGTCCAGATTCCATTGTTCTTGTGTTCGGTCCACTAATATATTTAGCGTCAATTCCACAACAAGCAAATACATTTCTAACGATCTCTGCATATCCAGCACAAACACAGGTATTATTGATTAAGCCACCTTCCATGTTTCTACAAACTACAGATGTTCTACTATCTCTTTCATCTCTCATAGCATTCAATCTTGTCATTGCTGCAATTTGCTTTTGAAAGCCTTTTATTCCTTCTTCATCTAATTGTTTATTAATTTCTTCAATAGCTTGTTGTTCTTCCAATTTTTCTTTTTTTAATGATGCATAATCATAACTCATGTGGTCGGCTAGTCTTTTAATTACTTCTCCAAATATTTTTTTATCTCTATCTGGTGCATCAATATTTAAATCTATTCCCTGTAATAACTCATCTATCGTACTTCTACATTTTCTATATGTATCAATATCATAAGGAATTGTCTGTTGCTTACTTAAAGATTGTTCTGGATCATCTACTTTTATACTACTTAACGAAAAAACCTCATTTAATTCGTCTAATTGTTCTACAGATAATTCTGATGCATTTTTAATTAAAAGTTGAACATTTATTTCTTTTGATACCATACCTTTTAACATTTGTGCCTTTTCTGGAGTCAAAATTAAAGTGGTATTTTCTCCTTTTGCAAATAGATTTATATTTTCTATATATTCTTCACTTAAATCATCTATATCATCTATATAAACAGTTCTTTGTTCTTTTGCTCTTTTATCAGAAAAGAAATCAATATATTGATATAATTGACTCATATCATTTATTGTAAATTCTTTTGAAGATAAGGCTTTTTGAAATGCATCATAAAATTGTTTTCCATCTAATTTTCCTCTATCTTGTGTCAAAAATGATGAAAACTCATATCCTCTTTTTTCAAACTCTTCTAAAATTTCACTACAGCCACTTATATCTAATCCTCTAAATCGTTCTTGTCTAAGTCTCAAAATATAATCTGCATACTTTACTGGAAGAGGATTGTTAGCTAATGAAATACTATGAAGATCTTTAGGTAAAAAACCCAAAAATCTCAAATTAGAAATATTACAATTTGCTAATTTTACATTAGAAAGATTTTTATGCTCTCTAAAAAATTTGCCTAAATCCATTTCACTTAAATCAATACCTTTTAAATGTAAAATTTCTAATTGTTCAGTCAATCCATTGTCTAAATTTATACTAATTCTATCATCTTTATCTTTAGATGCATTTGTAATAAATAATTTCTTTAATCCATGTAAATATTGTAGTACTTCACTTGTTTCTTGTTCAAATGTTGTATCTCCTCTTCTTTCCAAAAATTCTTTTCTTACAGATAATCTTAATTCTTCAATTGCACTTATTTCATCATCACTTAATTCATTTATATTTTCCATAACATTAAGAGCATTATTTAATGTTATACTTTGTATTTCAAAATCCATAGACATTCTATCCTTAAACTATATCTAAAATATCCATTAAAATTTTATCATAAAACCGAAAAACATACAACAATACACATTATTAAAAAATATTAAATTTTCTTTACATTTTTGTTACAAATCTATAATAAAAAAACAACAATCTAGATAGTATCTAAATTGCCGTATTTTATATATTTTCAAAAAATTCCTTTATTGCACTGTTAATTAATCTTGTAAAAGAAATCCCTGTTTTTTGATGATATTCATTAAATTTTTTTATGTTATTTTTATTATAATATAAATATTCTTCAATATTAAATATTGATTCAAGCATTGTAACATATTCACTATTTGTACCTTCTAATTCGCCATTATTAAATTGATTAGCAAAGTAATCTGTACTTTTACTTAATAATCTATTTAAATACTTCTCTATTCTAGCATTCCATTCTCCAAAATTATATTTTAAAGTATAACTTTCTATCATATCCATAACCGATCACTTTTCTTTCCATCGACTATCTCTATTATACCATTTTTAAGCATTTTTGTATATAAATATAAATTTTAAAAGTTGTGTGCTTCATCTACAAATAGTCTGTACTCTTACATAAACATTATTTTCATCATCAAGTATAAATGAGTGATAATAACTATTATCTATACCTTTTTTACATATTGATGTTACTGCCTTAAACATTTCATATTTTTCTATTAAATAAAATGAAATTTCGTGGCATCCATCTTGAATTTTATCTCCTAATACATTAGCGGTCGAACAAGTTCGACCCTACACAATATTTTTAAAAATTAGATGCACATTTCGAATCCATGTCTTATTTATAATTTCCATTCATCTAATATATGTTTACTTATATTCATATTTCCATAGCCTATACCAATTTTTCTATCTATTTTCTTTTCGCCATGACAATCTGTTCCTCCTGACATTAAAAGTCTACGGTATCTACAATATTCTTTTAATATACTAGATTGTTCATTTGTAAAGTTTGAGTGTTCAACTTCTACTCCGTCTATTATTTTGTCAATTCTTAATAAATCTAAAAATTTAATAGGCTGTTCTAAATTATATCTATATATATGCGCTATAAATAATTTACCTCCTGCATTTCTTACAGCTTTTGCAACCTTGTCTGCACTTGGATAATGAATACTAAAGTCGACAAATACTGGGAAATTTTTATTCGTTATGCATGAATTAAAAAAAATATCAATATTATTCCACTCTGTTTTTTTAAAAAACTTCTTATTATCTTCATACTTCTTTATTTCAGAAAAAATTACATCTATAGGCCATCCTTTTTCTTTATCATAAAACAAATTTCCTATTTTTATATGGTTCTTCTTACAGCTTTGTACCATATATTCAAATTCTTTTTGCAAATTAGGCTTTTTAATTTCATAATTTTCATATATCCATGGTTCTAATTTTCTATAATCAAAGTCATAAGCTAATAAATGAAATGCCACGCCATCATATACTGTATTAAATTCTACACCGGATAATATTTTGCCACTATATACTTTTTTATAATCTATTTTTTCTAGTTCTTTGTATACTTTAACTGTATCATGGTCTGTAATAGATAATACCTCTATTTTTGCTTTTTCCGCTTCTTCTAACAATTTTTTTAAATCCCATGTTCCGTCTGAATAATTAGTATGTACATGCAAATCTATCATATGCTTCTCCTATTTTATTTTGAATTTTTCTCTTTCACATCTATTTAAAATATTATTAAACCTATCTAATACATCTCTTTTGCCTAAATTACTTGTGTCTAATATTACTTTTTTCATATCATTTTTGCTAATACAACCAACTATCTCTTCTATCATTTTTTCAAGAATCCCTCTTTGGCTTGATATTGTATTTTCATCAATCCATATTCCATCTAATACATGATTGCGCATTTTATTTCTTTTGCAAATAGTATCATAATTTGCTGTTAATAACATAAAAACATCACATTCTACTAAATCTCTGTTTTTTAATTCTTGTAGCAAGTCAATATACTTTAAATATGCTCTTCTAAAGGTTCCCTCAAACCCTATTTTAACCTCAAAAGCTTTTGCCGTAGCAACTGTAGCAATTGCACTTTTATCAATTACAACGTTTTCACCTTGCTGTCTTAATTCATTTGCTTTTATTAACTTTGCTTTTTCTACTCTAAATAATTGGTCTTGATAATATTCTTCCTCTTCTTGCGAGCCAGGAATAGGAGATGCTTCATCCCCTACTTTTCCCGTTTCATCTTCTAAATATCTAATCGCTTCTGGAAGTACTATCCAACCTTGAGCTGCTAGACTTTCACACAAAGTAGTTTTACCCACACATGAAGTTCCTTCAAGTATTACAATCTTTCCAATACTCATTATTAGTCTACCTTTCTGTTTTATGTTTTACTTTTTTATTTGAAATTATAGAATATATAGGTCCTATGTTTGATATTACAGTAGCTATAGCAGTAAAGAAAATTATTTTTAAACTAGTTTTATAATCTTGTTCATCTAATATATTAATCAGTTTTATTGTCATTTTTGTATTTATACAAATATACAATAAATAACTAGCTATAATTAATAAAACTATAAGATAATTTTTTAATATTAATGCCCCTATTATCGATAGTAATAAGATTATAGGAAATCCAATCCAATTTAAAGCACATCTAAATTCGTTAAAGCACCCTATTAATCCATTTAGCTTATTTGTCACTTTATAGTTTTTTATAATATCTTTATAAATCTTTGAAAATTGGCTAGTTGTTTTAAACCATACAGAATTTTGTTTTATCAAATTTTCTAAGGAACTTGGTGTTTCCATGTTTTCCAATGTTAATAATGGCGTAATTTTTATATTATTAAATTTTAGTTGTAATCCAAGATATATATCTTCACACCAAAATTTTGTGTTAAAATTTCCTAATTCATTTAATGTTTTCATATTGATAATTAAACCATGTCCAACTACGTGTGTATATAATAGTTTGCTATTTAAAATACTATTTATTAATCCTGTTTTCATTTCAAAATTTGATTGATATATCGAGAACCCCTTTAATATATTATTTAATTCTTTATAGTTTTTTAAACAATATGAATATTGTTGTATTACCTTATGTCCTTCTGATATCTTTTCTTTTATCTCATTAAAAGTTCTTTCACTTGGTCTGCTATCAGCATTATACAACGCTAAGTATGTATGTTCTAAATCTATTTTATTTTTAATTTCCTCAATCATATAATTTAATTGATCAGCCATATACCCTTCTGTAAATGGATAATCAATTAAATACACATTCTTATATTTAGGGAGAATTTTATTTTTTATTATATACTGTGTTAGAATATCATTCTTTATGTTTTCCTTAACTTCCTTTTGAGTGGTTACTATAATAATTGGAATATCTTTTGCAATTTCTGTGAAGTATTTTATTGTATCTTCTATACACTTTTGCTCTCTTAAACATGGTATTGCAATTATTATATTCTTATTGCATTTTACTGAATCTTTGTTTTCTCGTTTAGATTTTTCTTTTTTTACTTTATTAATACATATTATAGCTCTTACAAGGAAAAACAAAGAATATATTATTAATAAGATAATAACAAGTTTAATACAAATTATCATATTTTAGTTTTTCTCCAATTCATTTTTTAGCTCAATTATATTATGCATAACTTTAAAGTCCATGCAACCTTCTATGAATAAATTATCATCTCCTGTAAAATCTAAATTTCTATCATCAGTTTTGTATCCTATACATTTTTTTCCCAATGCATAGGCAATTCCTAGTTCAACACATGCTCCTTCATCTGGAACTCTTCCATCAAGGAAAAATATTAATATATCACTATTTTTTATACCTTGTAGGTCAGTGTTAAATATTCGTTTATTAGTTTCTAATTTATCATTTTTTTCATCCTTAAGTATTTGAGCTGAAAGACCAGCCTCTCTTTGTGGAAGATAAACTTCATATCCCCATTGTTCTAATAGATTAGTATACTCTTCATTTCTTTTTAATTCCATTTCATTAAATAATGGTGCTGCAAAATAAATTTTTTTCATTAACAATCCCTCCTTTATTTGGCGACAAATTGGTAACATTGTCTACATCAGTATAGAGCTCAATATGCTTTGACTTTAATTCTATTTTTTTATTATTAAAAATTTTAGAAATATTACATTCATGAGGAGATTCTTAAGACTCTTTATTATTTCTTTAAACATTTATTTATCTGGTAGTAAAACGCGAATGACTAATTGATTTACTACATTTAAATTATAACAAATTAATATTAATATGTCAAAAATCACTATAAGCAAAAAGGATGTCGGCATTTAAAATGTTGTCTGCATCCTTTTTACTTATTTTTTAATTCTGTCCACATTATTTATACTATGTGGACAAGTCGTGAACAAATTGTAATCTGTAGACAAATTTATCGTTTTTTCTATTTTTGACAATTCCTTATTTTATAAGGGGGTGCGAGGCTATTTATTACAACAGTTCTTGTATTTCTTACCAGACCCACATAGTAAAATATTAAAACAACCAAGTAATTTTTTCCTTTTAAATTGATATCTTTTATTTTAATTTAATAATTTTTTATTGAAATATTGAAAGTTTTATTCAACAACTTATCTAATAACTTATCTAAAAAAATGTTTCTCATATTAAAGTTCAATTCCGAAAAAACATTTTGCTATCAAATTTCTATCAGGATAATTTTCTTTTAATAAATCTTGTTCAAAATTTGTTCTGTCATACTCTAAACTTTTGGTTTCAACTGTAAATGTTTCAGTATCAAATATTGTGTATTGTGTAGTATTATCTTTTCTACATCCTGATGAACCAACATCATATAATTTGTTATCAACAGTAAATGCATTATGTTCATGACCTATAAATATTAAATCATAATTTAATGGCTTTATAATTTCATTAATTGAATCATCTTTAGCAATTTTTAAATCATGAAAAGGATACTGATCATTTGAATTATAATCTATGAGAAAATGTTCGCATACTACTTTTTTACCATTACAATCAATTTCATATGTCATGTTACACTTTTCTAGATATTGTTTTTGTCTATCAGTAATTTGATTCTTTATCCAATTTTGATGTTTAATTTCTCCATCTCCCATCTCATCATCTATTTGTGTACCTTTTATAAAATATAGTTCATGATTCCCTAAAACCATTTTAATATTATTGTCAACAATTATGTCCATACACTCTTTAGGATTAGGCCCTATTCCTATCGTATCCCCTAAGCATATTATCTTCTTAATTTCCTCTTTTTTTATATCTTTTATAATTGAAATTAATGCTTCTCTATTTCCGTGTATGTCAGAGAAAATAGCAACTTTCAGAATATCACCATCCTTTTTTATTGTACCATACGTACTTAATTTTAAGGTTTATTCGGTCTAAAAAACTTATCTAAAACTTATCTAAACGCCTTTTTTGAGATAAAATCACCTAAATGTTGTAATCATAGAAAAACCCGCAATCCTTTATTTTGCGCGGATTTGCGAGCTTAATTATTTTCCACAACAATTCTTATATTTTATCCACTGCCACATGGTGTATAATCTGCAATTTCTACATTTTTTTCTAAAATTATAAATATTTTATATTTTTTACAACTTATTTTTCCTTAAAAATATCAATAAAACGTATGTAAAAACGTATGTAGAATTTATTTTTTTCGAGTGTACTTACACTGGGGATAATTAGAGCACCCAATAAATTTTCCATATTTACTTTCACGTTCAACTAACGTTCCACCACATTTAGGACATTTACTAATATCTTTTTTATCAACATTAGTTTTTATGTTTTTAATATGTTCTTTTTTTGTTTTTCTGTCTTTTACATTATTCTCTATTAATATGTCATATAACTCATTTACATTTTTTATTTTTTCTTCACTATAAGACATTATCTTATTCACAATGGTATCATATCTTACAAGTTCTCCATCATGTTCTATTTTTAATTTTGCTTTACTTGGAATACAAACTATATTATAAATGTTTGATTCATTAATGTTTAATAATTCAGCTAAAGCCTTGCAATGTCCATAATTTTGTCTAATTGGATTTGTATAATAATATTTATTTTTTCCAGCATGTCTTACCCAATTTTTATCATATTTACTTCCTGTAATATAACCGTTATATTGTTTTGTTTCTATAGAAAATATTCCATATTGAGAAATAATTACATGATCTATTTGATGAGTTAGTCCATTAACTGATAATAATAAATTATTTATAATTTTATATTTAGTTTTAGGTAATTTGCTTAAGGCTTTTTTAGTCCAATGTTCCCCAAACCAGCCAATAATTTGCTTGTAAAAAATTGCTGATATTAAACCTAAAACTAATATTGATATTATTAATGGATTTGTTAGATAATACTTTAAAAACGCAGTAGTAAAATCTGACATAATAATCACCTCTTATTAATTAAAACTACTATTCTTTCATTATTTCCAAGCGTATCTTTTCCATCATATTCATTTATTATATTAAAGTTATTTTTTTGATAGCATTCATCTAATATGATTATATTAATTTTTGCCTTTTTATCCAATGTGCAATTTATTTATTTTCAATTTGCTTTGTTTCACTTAATAGTCTATCAAAATCTGACACATAATTCTTATCCTGTATAACTTTATATTTTTCATATTCGTTTTCTGCTTTTTGGATTGCTTGCTTATGTGAGATTTTTCCTTTTCCTTCTAAAACTTCATAATGGAAAACTTTTAGGGCATTTTCTACTTCATTTTTCCAATCTTCCATATACATTTTTATAATACTTATAATATTTATAATATTATTGATATTTCAAGGCTTTAGCGTCTTGGTAATCTATTATATTTATAATATTTATAGTATTTTTGTTATTATAAATATTTCTCTATTGCAAACAAATTGCAAACAATGTTTGCATTCATTTACTAAGGTCATTATATTCTTTATATATAACAAATGCCAATGTGCGTTTTTATTTTATGCACATTTATTATACTATAAATATTTATTTTTATCAATGGCTCTGTCGAATTATTCATATTTAATAATTTCTTCTATAATTTCAGATTTTGTTATCTTATCAAAAACATCAGTTGCTAATCGTCTAGATTTTTTTGTACTTGAAATATAATAATTTTCTGTTGTTTCTACATTTCTATGTCCAAGTATATCAGCAACATCTCTTATCTCAATTCCATTAGTTAATATCTTGGTTGCACTTGGGAGCACTCCGGAGCACCCGGCAAACCCAGCATAACTTATCTAAAATAATTTGATTTTAATTTTTTACAATTTTTAAATAATCTTAACTTTTATTTAGAAGTTCTCTTTCTTGATCAATTACTTTTTTATCATATCTGATAAATAATGGATTTATTTCTTCTGATAATTCAACCTTTTCTAATTTTTGATAATTCCAGCTGCTAATATTGCTATTTAAATATTCTTCTACCTTTTTTGTTGTTTCTACAAAGTATGGTTTAAGTAAATTATTTATATTAAATATAATATTACAACAATTATATAAAATATCTTCACATTTGATTACATCTTCTTTAGCTAATTTCCATGGTTTATTTTCATCAAAGTATTTATTTGAGTAATTTATAAAATCAAATATTTTAGCTAGACCATCTTTTGTATCTCCATTATCAATATCATTACCAACAGTAATATATAAATCTTTTAACTTAGCTTCAATTGTTGAATCAATATTACTACTATTTAATTTACCATTAAATGATTTGTTAATGAATTGAAGGGTTCTATTAACAAAGTTACCCCATTTACCAAGTAACTCTCCATTAATAGAATTGATAAAACCTTCATAAGTGAAATTGAAATCTCTTGTTTCAGGATTATTAATACTAAAATAATATCTAATAACATCTACTGGATAATTATTTAATAAATGTCTTAATGTAATATAGTTACCTTTACTCTTGGATAATTTTTCTCCTTCAATAGTTATATATTCATCTGACACTATTTTATCGGGCAATCTATAATTATCATTGGTTGCTAGTAATAATGATGGAAATATAACTGTATGAAATGGAATATTATCTTTAGCATGAACTAAGTATATTTTGCTATTTTCACCTTTCCAAAAATCTTCCCAATTTAAATAATTTTCTTCAGCATATTTTTTACTAGCAGTAACATATCCCCATACATTTTCAAACCAACCATATAGCTTTTTATCTTTAAATCCATCTATTGGAATATCAATACCATAGTTTAAAGTACGAGATGCACATCTATCAGGTATTCCTTCTTTAAGATATCTTTCAGTGAAATTAACAGCATTTCCTCTCCAATCATTTCTTTTAGAATCTAATAATTCTTTTATATTGTCTTGAAAGATTGAAAGTTTAAAATATAAATTTCTATTTTTCTTATATGATGCCTTATTACCACATATAGCACATTTAGTTTCTTTTACTTCATCGATTGTAAGTAAACTTCCACATTTTTCACATTCATCACCTTTTATTTCAGATCCACATTTAGGACAAATACCAATAATGTAACGATCTGCTAAAAATAATTTGCAGTGATCACAATATAATTGTTCTTCCTCCTTTTCTTCTAAATAACCATTGTTGTAGTATTTAACAAATTGTTCCTGAACAAACTCTTTATGATAAGGATCATCTGTTCTATTGTATAAGTCAAAACTTATACCAAAGTCTTTAAAATCTTTAGAAAATGAAACATGGCAATCATCTACTATTTCTTTTGGACTTTTATTTTCTTGTAATGCTTTTACCTCAGTTGGTGTTCCATGACAATCAGTACCAGATACTAATATAACTTTATCTCCTTTAAGTCTATGGTATCTAGCTATAACATCTCCAGGCAAACTACTTGCTGCATGACCTATATGCAATTCTCCATTAGCAAAAGGCCAACTAATTCCAATTATAATATTCATATTATCTCCCTCTTTCTTTAAATAAAAAACCTCTTAGAAACAATATTGTCCCTAAGAGGTGAATATATTCACGTTACCACTCTTATTTATTAATACATTACTGCATTAAACTCACTAACCTACTTATGTCTATGCATAGTTATAGGTATCTGCTATAACGGGCATTCCCGTAATGACCTACTAAGAGTATTTCAGTCATTCGCCTTGAGGGCCATGTTCAAAAAATACTTACATCCTCTTTTTCATCTAACAGAGTTCTCTAAAATGCTTTATATTTTTTTACTCTTCCTCGCAATGGCTTTGTGAATGAGTAAATTATACTATATTTTATTCAAAATTGCAAATTTTTCAATTGAATTAATAATAAATTAAATTTACTTTTCATCTTCTATAATTTTTAAAACTAATTTTTTAACTTCTAACCAAATTTTTTTTAAACTATCATATGATAAAGTTTTATAAACATCATCAAATGATGTCCATATTAAATCATGAATGTCTAAAGAATCATTATTACTTTTACCATTATCAATTGCAATATAATAATACATATCAACTTCATCATTTTTTGAATCATAATAGTGTTCTTGAGCCACAGGCTCATTACTATACAAAATGCAATCTCTTTTTGTTTCTTCTGCTGTTTCTCTTATTGCACATTCTATCAAAGACTCCTCTGATTCTCTATGCCCCTTTGGAAAAGAATAATCTTTTTGTTTTTGCCTATATATTAGTCCTATCTTATTATTTTCTTTATTAATTAATATACATCCTGCCTTTTCCACTTTCATTTTCTTAACCCTTTCATCATTAATATTCTATCATAAATATCATCTTTTTCAATATCTAAATCCTTATATTTTGAACTATTTGAAAAACTGATAAATTCTTCAAAACACAATAAATTCAACTCATTTGGTAATACACCATTAAATCCCCAATCCACATCTGAAATTAAACATTTTGATACTCCATTTGGATTATGCCAATACTTAATTCTCGATGAATCCTTAGCATCTAATTTATATTTTGAAATCCATCTTTCCTCTCTCACTTTCAATATAATATCTTTTTCCTTTCACCAAATCAAAAACAGTTGCACCAAAAATTTCTTCTCTGATATTATGGTAATAATTATTTTTTAACATACTCACTGTAAAATACCCCCTCTTCTATTTCCTTAAAACTTCTAAATAATTTTTTGTGTAGTTTCTTAGGTAAATGATTATAATCAAACCATTTTATATCAGAATATTCCATCGGAATTTTGTTTTCCAATTTTCCATTAAACTTTTTCGTTTTTAATAAAATGTATAATTTTTCCCTAATGGGTAATGCATAATATGAACAATTTTAATATCCTTTTTTTCTACTCCAAGACCGATTTGTTCTTTCACATGAAAAACCACAGAATCATATAAATCTTTATTTTCTAAAACATATTCCCGGGGTAACTCAAGAGCATCATCTCTTTTTTTTTAATATAATAAAATCTTATTATTTTTTCCTATAATGAAAAAGCCAGCACGAATGCTGACTTTTATTTGTTTGCATAAATTGTTTGCAAAAGATTTCCTTTATATATAAGGGTTTCACGGCTTCTATGTTTTTTTTATTTTGTTTGCAAACAAATTGCAAACATTTGCCTTGTTTTACGATTTTTTTGTTTTCACAAATTTTCGCAAACCCTTGATTTTACTACTATTTACCGCAACAATTTTTGTACTTTTTCCCACTTCCACATGTTCGAGTTTTCCTAATATTTATAGCATTATAAATATTATCTGTATTACTTGTATTTACTAGTGTTTCAGTTTTTGAAATATCAATATTATTTGTATTTATTGTACTTATTTAAATAATAAATATTTTTTATTTGGCGACAAATTGGCGACATTGTCTACATCGTTATTTGTCTTTTATATGTTTTAAATTTTACAATATTATTCATTTTTTGTCTAGAATATTTTCGCAATTTTTGCAAAAACTAATTATTATCCAACTCTTGTTTGCTTTGCTGTTGTAGTTCAAAGATTGTTTTTTGATTTTCTATTTCTGCTCTAAGCTCATCTTCTGTTGGTAAATATAATTTATATTTTGAAGCAAAAAGTTGCTCATTTCCTTTTAAAACAGAGTATTTTGCTATATCTTCATCAGTTTCTGAACATAATACAATTCCTATTGTTGGGTTATCATCTGGTGCTTTTTTTAATTCATCATACATTCTAACATACATGTCCATTTGACCAACATCTTGATGAGTTATTTTTTTAGTTTTTAAATCAATCAACACAAAACATTTTAATATATAATTGTAAAATACCAAATCTATATAATAATCTTCTTTTTCTGTTTGAATATGTTGTTGTCTTGCAACAAAAGCATATCCTTTTCCGTAATTCCATTAAAAATTTTTGTAAATTATTTATTATACTAGATTCTAATTCTGTTTCTGTAAAACTATCATCTAAAGAATATCCTAAAAATTCAGCTATAACAGGATTTTTTACAAATTCTAATTTATTCATTAAATATTGATTTTCATTTACTTTTTTCATTTCATCTATAACTGGCTCTTTGACTTGAGATTTCAATAATCTATAATAATACTGTGATGAAATATTTCTTTGTAATGTTCTTACACTCCATGTTTGTCCTAATGCTTCATTTTCATACCATTCTCTTGCTTCTTTATCAAATACTTGTAATAATGTTCTATAATGACTCCAAGAAAGCAATCTATTAGATTTTGAACACGCTGTGTTCAGAATGTTTGGAAAAGTTTTGTAAAAATTCAAAAAATAATATAAATTTCTTGAATCAAAGCCCTTTCCGTATTCTTCCTTCAATTTTTTTGATAATTTCTTTATTATTTCTGTACCATAATCCGCTCTTCCTTCACCTTTTAATTCTTCTTCTGCAATTCTATATCCAATTAACCAATTTCTTTCTACTAATGCAAGATTAACAGACTGAAATGCATAGTCTCTTGCAGAATCTATAATTGAACAAACATCATTTAAAACATTATCTGTTTTAGAATATTTTATAATTGATGTATCGTTTTTATCCATTTTTTCTAAATTCATTTTTTACCTCCTTGTATATGTACCATCATTATTCAGAGATGTTTCACCATCTCCCCACCAATGTGCTTTTCTAACGATATATTCACCATTTTCACAAAAGCTTATATTAGAAGAAGAATCATCTTTGTATTTATTATTTAAATACATTTTTGCATAAATTTTGGTATTCTTTATAGGTAAACAACATATACACGCAATAAAAATTATTATAAAAATTACTATGAAAACTATTATTTTTCTTCTCATTTAAAATTCCCCTCGTATAACTATCTATTTTATTATTGTATCTTTTTATTAAAATATTTATATATTTGTTCAAAATATATTTTATACTTTTCTTTATTTTCAACATTATCATATAATTTATCAATAATACGAATTTCCTTTATATAATCTAATGAATAATTAAATTTCAAATCATAAAAAACTGCCAATAATAAGATAATCTTGTCACTTTTGTTTTTTATCTCTTTATAATTGATACATTTTTCTTCAAAGAAATCCTTTTTTACATTATCGGTAATCTCACACGAATCTTCTGAAAATAAATTCTTGTTTTCTATTAATAAATTAAAAATATCTAATTTATCAGCATCTCTTACAATATTACATAGCAATAAATATCTGTCATCCAAATCGTTTGGAATTTCTAGTTTATTATGAAATTTTATAGCATAGTATAATTGTTTATATGCACTATTGTTATTATAAAAATTAGTTATCTCATTTTGATTGAACAATAAATCGACAGCTAAATCCCCATGGTCTATTGAATCAACATCACTATAAGTTTTATAGTTCTTCCATTGTTCAAACCTTCCATAATCATGAAGAATCCCTGCCACAATAGCTAATTCCATATTATGTGCCTCTATTTTTAAACTTTCAGCTATATTTTTTGCAAATTTCATAACCCTAATTGAATGATAATATTTTCTTTTAATATTTTCATCATTCATATCATAATTTTTGACATATAATTCTAATTTTTTTATAAGCTCATCTTCCATGTTTTCCTCACTTTCTTTATATTAGTAATAACGTAAATATTATTCGCAAATAAACTTATCAAGATCGAATCCATCAGTTTCTATTATATATTTTCCCCTTTTATTTTTTGCTGGTAATGTAGCCTCTGGGCAACATTTTTCATTTTCAAAAGATTTTAAAAAATGACAATAATTATAATCATATTTTTTTGTAGTAAATATAACTTTTTTATATGGGATTTTATTGAATTCTTGTATAGTTAAATCATCACATCTACTTAATTGTTCATCTAATGTTATTCTATCGGTTGCAATTACAATAATATTATCATAATTTATTCTTTTCTTTCTTCTTTCCCAATTCTGCTTTGCTATTTCAAATGTATAATTTGTATGCGAGAAAAAAATATGTATATCTTTTAACTTTCCAACAACAAAATTATTAATTTTTATATTTTTTTCTTCTACTAAATCATTTTCTAAATATTCCTTCAAATTACAGCAAAGCTTAACGAAATCTTTTGGTTTAATATATAAATCAATCGTAGGTGATAAAAACTGTTGGTTATAATCATGATATAATCTACCCCCTATACATGTATTGGTTATTAATGTCTTTTCTCCCATAGTTTTATTTTGCAACATTAATCTTCTTTCATGATATAATTTTTGTTTTTCTTTTGAAACTTGAAATCTTTCAATATCTTTCACTTTTTATTGAATCACCTTATCTTTTCCAATTAATTTTCTTAAAATATTTAAAGCCCAATTATGATACTCTAGACCAGAATTACTCATAGTATAATCTTCTAGCACTTTAACATTATAATTGTTTTCAAAAAAATCCAATGCAGTTTTTAAAACACAAGCCTCTGTATCAAATCCACATAAATGTATTTCTTCAATTTCGTTTTCTTTAATATATTGTTTTAATTCATCATTTAAAGCTGTATATGTCGTTTTTTCAAAAACATCATAATTTTTGGTATCTATAATAATTTTTCTATCTTCTTCATTTAAACATTTTTCATATTTCAAACCTTTATAAAATATACTATTTTCTGTATTGATATATTTTGTAAACGCAACATATTTATAGACTTTACTATTTACTAAATTACTTATTTTATCTGCATAAGATTTAGTAAATTCATTTATAAATGCATTTTGACAATCAATAACTAATAATAAAATATTAGCAGTTTTATTTGAAGTATTTATTTTATTCATGATATCGCTCCATTTTCAAATTTTTTCAATAATAATTATTTCACTATGTTCATTTTTTACTAATGCAAAATCTTTTACTGTATTGTCTTCCATTCTTTCTTTTTTTACTTTTCGATTAAATTCAAAAGGTCTATCCTTTATTATATCAACATCATTATCATCATCATAATAATTTATATTTAAATAATATGGATCAAATAAAAATGCATAATCTTCATCGATTCTTGTTAATAAACAATAATGTTCGCAATCTTGAAATACTCTAACTATTGCAACTGCACCTTCGTTTATTTTGTTTTGCAAATCTGAATTATATATAGAAATATTATCTTTCTGAATACTTGTACATTTTATATTCATTCCCATACTGTTAGCATTTATATTTAACCATTCACATAGAAATTCCATTGCATTTACTGATGTTCCGCCTTTTCCAATTTCTCCAAAACTATTAGTTTGATCCAATGTATATTGCATTATATATTTATATATTTCTGGAGAAATTTCGCTTCTTTTAAACAAATATCTTAAAGCATTTAAAAGTGTAGTAGTTCCACAATCATACTCCGTTATTTGATAATCTAATGGTGTTTTTGTATATTCATATTTTATATTATTCATTTATCTAATATCTCCATTTCATTATATTAAAAATAATTTATAAATAGCTTCATTTCAATTTAATATGTCATTTCTTACTTTATTATTTTTTGACTTTTAATTATAAATATTGTATAATAAAACTATACACCAAAGGCTAAACTAGCCTAAATATAAGGAGGAACAATATGGTAGTATACAGCATTGCAGAAAGAGACAATCTTCTTAAGAGAGGATATATTTGTACTCACACAACATGGGTAACTGAAAGACAGCTTGGAGTATATGGGTATGGTCAGACTCGATTGGCATACCATATGAAATACGTTGGTATTTAATCTCCTCAGACATGGATTTAGAGTTTTCTAGTCCATGTTTTTTTTATTCAATTTATTAATTAATTCACTACATTGTAAATATGTATTTGATTCTGCCCCATATCTATTTAATATATCTTCAAGTCTTTTATTATAACCAACATCATTACCATATTTATCAATTTGCATATCAGCCATATTTAAAATATCTAAATACAATGATTTGTATTTGCATTCAGCTTGTCCATGATAATACACTTCTTGCCAATATTGGTAATTATTCTCCTTCAATAATTTACCACCTATTATATTGTGATTTGAATTATTTCCAAATTCATAACCAATATCGTGATTTAAACCTAAAACAAATAATTCTTGCAATTCAAAGTCACTTAACTTATATTTTTTTCCTATTTCAACCATTTTCCTACCAACTGCATAAGAATGTTTTAATCTATCATCATCAATCATTTTTTGTTTCCTCTTTAATCCAATTTAGGTAATTTTTATTTTCACTTGTTAAATCAAAAATTGCAAATTCAAAACATTCATAACTATGTATTGACTTTATAACTTCATATATTTCTTTAGCATATACTTTTCTAGTTTTCATTAACAATAAAAATTCTTGAGCAGACTCTCTTTCATGTTTCCAATTCCATGTACTTTCACTATTTATAACTTGGCAACTAGAAACCAATTTATCACTTAATAATTTATCTACAACTTTATTTAATTCTTTTTTATTGTCAAAAGCTGATTCAATCATACAAAAATCATTCATTCTATATTCCTTCCTCCAACAGCTATTTTTACATACGCAAATTATAACATATTTTTTTATATTTGTCTTGATTTTTTCAAAATTTAATAGCCAACCTAAGTCAGCTCTCTATGCTTATCCAATCTCATATTTAATAATATCTTCAATCACATCTAAATTTATAGCATTTTCATAAGAATCTGTTACATTTCTCCTTGTTTCATCTGTGCTCGAAATATAATAATTTTCTGTCGTTTCAATATCTTTATGTCCTAACACATCTGCTACATCTCTTATTTCTACTCCATTTCTTAAAATTGTAGTCGCATAACTTCCTCTCAAATCATAAAATCTGCAATTTTCTATCCCAAGTTCATTATGAATTATTTTATATGGATATTTTATAATATCTGTACCACAATATTTACCATTATCTCTTGTAAAAATCATATTAGCAGGTTTCATTGATAATATATTTGATTGATTTTCTACTATTTGATATTCCAAAATTTTTCCATACTGATTTTTCACTTCTTCTAAATGATAATACTTATAATCTTTACCATATAAAAGCCTTAATTCAATTTGTCTATTCTTAAAATTTACTAAAGCCTTCATAAGTGTTGGACTAATATGAATCTGTCTTTCTCCACTTTTTGTTTTAGTTGTGCCAATATACCATCTACCGTTTTCATTCTTTTTCTTATCAAAAACAGAATGTCTTACATTTATAACTTTACTCTCAAAATCAATATCTTCCCAAGTTAATGCACATAATTCTCCTGGTCTCATTCCTGTAAAACAACTTGTAATAAAAGCACAGGTAAATACATCATCATCTTTAAACCTTGTTAGAATTTTATCAATTTCATCTTGTGTATATAAATGTTTTTCAAAATCACTATTTTCTTCCATTTTAGGCAATTTCAATGTTAAGCTAGGATTATATCTTATAAATCCATAAACATCTGTTGCATCTCTAAAAGTACCTTTCATTACTTTTAATATATTTTTAAAATAACTTCTAGAAAAAGAATATTTACTACATAATTCAGTCAAGAAACTATGCAAGGTTATACTTGTTATTGCACTTAATCTATATAATCCAAGTGAAGGCTTTAAATATTTCTCGATAATATTTTTATAGGCTTCCTGTGTTGTATATTTTAAATTTATCTTGCAATAATTCTCATACCAAAAATCTAAATAATCATGATATGACATCTGGCAATCTTTTACAACAACTCCTGTTCTAATATATTCTTCATAAGCTACTGTTCCTGCTTCTTGTGCTTCAATTTTGGTTTTAAATCCAGACTTTGTAATTCTTTTTCTTTTATTATTAATTTTTCCTATATCAAAGCAATATTCATAACTTTTACCTCTTTTTCTTATTCTAATACTCGACATATTTATTTCACTCCTATTCATTTATTCTTTTTATATTCTCTAAATCTGATAGATCATTTCCTTCGTTTTCTTGCAAAAATTCTTCTAAGGCTGTTTTCCTTATTTTCAGACTTTTTAATTTTACAGCTTTTAACTTCCCTTTTTTAATTAATTCATAAATATAATTTGGGCTTGAATGCAATATTTTTGCAACTTCGTGTGTTGTATAAATTAATTTTTCTTCTTTTAAAATTTGTGCCATTATCTTTCCATCTCCTTATCTTTATAATAATTATGTTCTCTTTCTTTCCTATCAATTTCCTCAAGTATCTCTTTTGGAACTTTCTTTATATATTTTTCATATTTCTTAAGTTGATTTTGCATATTCATTAATTTCATACTAGTTTCAAATTCTTTATCTCCCATTTGTTTTTTCAGTTCGTTATTTTCTTCTGCAAGTTCCTTATTATCATATTTTTGATTGATTACTTTTATCTCCAATTCTCTAATATAATCTTTATAAGAATTTACTTTAGCTGAAAATTTACGAGCTTTTGGCACAAATTCAGATAATATCTCCATTGCCTCTGCTTTATCTTTTTTCATACCAATTAAATTAATATTTTCTATTACATTAGATAACTTGTTGTATAAATAATCTAAATTATCTGCCATTTTAAATAACCAAGTTGGGATATGCTTTCTTTTTGTAATTTGTGCAGATTGCCCTCTTTCTAATTCATTCCATCTTTCGTGCATAAATTTATAATATCTTGTTTGCCATTCAGATAAACTTTTTTGATTTCCTAATATACTTTTAGCAGATAATTTACCCTCTTTATTAATTGGACAAAATACTAAATGCATATGTGGAGTTTTTTCGTCCATATGAACTACAGCTGATATTATTCTATCTTCTCCTATTTCTGATTTCATAAATTCTGTTGCTCTTTCAAAATATTCCCTTTTTTCTTTTTCAGATAATTTATTTATAAATTCTGGTGAAGCTGTTATTAATGTTTCAACAAGTTTTATACTATCTTTTCTAGTTTTACATCCATATTTTTTTATTAATTCCTTTATTTTTCTCGAGTATGTGTATTGTGGTGCTTGTACTATATGATAATTATATTTTGTTTTGGTAATATCTATATCAGGGTTGCTTTTATATGCTTCTTTTTTTCTCTCATTATGTCTTTCACAACTAGCTACAGCACCTCCTTTATCTTTCTTAAATCTCATTATTGTATATGCCATTATTTCATTTCTCCCTTCATTTATTGCATTTCTTTGTAGCCCACGTTTTGATGACGATAATGACGATGAAATTACTATGACACCTTTATTTATTTTTCAATTTGCATTTTATTATCTCATATCAAAACGTGAGAACACTCATATGCTTACCTAGATGAGCAATTTTTGACTTTCAGCCAGTCAAAAATCACTCATCTAATTTTGTAAAATTTTAATATCTTCGCCGTCATTCATTGAGCTAAAATTTTTCAAAAAACGCATTTATGAGTGTAACACACTACACTTTTTACAAAAGTTGGTGTGCCAGATTTTCCATCTGGACTTCCTACAATGACGATTCAAAAATAAATAAA
>OBDM01000198.1_pt1 | contig 31932 bp, 30 predicted proteins | sample 1518281 | NCBI WGS metagenome assembly OBDM01 (sample SAMN01760942, study PRJEB22395) | human gut metagenome | reverse complement strand
CTCAAGAAGAGAAAATAATACAAGAAGCAGATCAAGTAGCAATAGAAAATGAACAGTATATTGAAGAAACAAGAGTAAAAGTTAAACCAACTCTATGGCAAAGAATTAAAAATAGTAGGTTTGGAAGAACAGTAAGTAAAATTATGAGAATTAGAATAGTGGTACAAATACCTACACTTCCAGAAGGAAAAGAAGAATAAAAAATGTCGAAAAACCAGTTAAAATAACTGGTTTTTTTGATAAAAATAATATTTACAAAACATAGTTAGAGTGATATAATTACGGTGTCAATAATTTAAAATATATATGAAAGGGGCTTAATTATGAAAACGAACAAACTAAAAATGATAATGACTATATTTTTTACAATTTTTATACTATGCATATTATCATTAACAGTTAACGCAACAAATGATGAAATAGAAATATTAGAAAAATTAGAGGAAGGAGAAAAAAAATATATTATTTATATTTCGACAGATTCAGAATTTGAATTCGCCTTTTCAGATAACTCAGCAACAGAAATAGATGACTTAGTATTTTTACCATCGGTAACAGACACAAATGGAAATAACATAGCTTATATAGACTCAACAATGTCAGCAACAACATATTTATGGGTAAAAAATACAACAAACAATACGATGCTTATAAAAGGATTAAAAGTAGATTTAACAGACACTGTTACAGATAGTATTGTTGACGAAATAGCTGATATAACAAAAAGAATTAAAGTTGACATGACTAAAAAAAATAAGGAAGAAAAAGAAATTGATGGCATAAAAACTACAATAACAACAGGCAAAGTAGAAATATAACAATAACAACAGGAACAAATGAATATACATTCTATTATACAAAGAGAGCAGACTTAAGTTACACTGTATATTACAAAGAGCAAGGAACAGAAAATGAACTTGCTGATGCAAAAGTAGTAGATGGTAAAACATTTGGAGATGTTGTAACAGAAAATGCAATTGATATTGATGGATATAATAAAGTAAATCCAACAAGTGCAGAAATAACAATAACAACAGGAACAAATGAATATACATTCTATTATACAAAGAGAGCAGACTTAAGTTACACTGTATATTACAAAGAGCAAGGAACAGAGAATGACCTTGCTGATGCAAAAGTAGTAGACGGTCAAACTTATGGAAATACAGTAACAGAAAATGCAATTGATATAGATGGATATAATAAAGTGGATCCAACAAGTGCAGAAATAACAATAACAACAGGAAAGAATGAATATACATTCTATTATACAAAGAGAGCAGACTTAAGTTACACTGTATATTACAAAGAACAAGGAACAGAAACAAAACTTGCAGAAGCAAAAGTAGTAAACAATAAGACATTTGAAGAAGTAATTACAGCATCAATAAAAGCTGAAGATAATGCAACAGAGAAACCAAAAACAATAGATGGATATGAATGTGTAGAAGTAAAACCAGGAGAATTATCAATTGGAACAGGTGAAAATGTAATAACATTCTATTATGTCAAATTATGTCAGTATAAAATAGAATACTATTTAAATGGAAATTTAGCAGAACAATACACGGTAGGACCAGAGAAAATAAGAGTAGGAACAACAATTGGATTTGAAACAAAAACAGAGGAATTAGAAAAAATAGACTCTGCAATATCAGGATATAAATATATTAAGTATGTTGGTGTGGATGGAAAAGACAACGAAGGAACAACAGCATATAAAGACATGAATGTTATTAAAGTGTACTATGGATTGCCTGTTACATCAATAGAGAAAACAGCAACAGAATTTGTAAATGCAGGCGATGAAATTGAATATACAATTGAAGTGTCAAATACTGGAGACTGGAAAACAACTATCACTGTAACAGATACTTTAGAAGAAACTGAATATGTAAATGGTTCTTCTAACATTACACCAAGCATAGATGGTAAAACATTATCTTGGAGCATAGAACTTGAAGCTAGAGGTTCTAAGACAATTTCATTTAGAGCAAAAACAAATAATGAATCATATGGAGACGAAATCTCTAATACTGCAAAGATTAAAGGAACAAATAAAGAGGACACAGCAGTAACAAGGGTAAATGAAATAGATGTAACATATAGTGAATGGTTAGAAGGACAAAAGGGTACAGACCTAAATATTGTTTTTGTACTAGATAACTCATCAAGTATGAACTTCCCAATTGCAGGTAAAACGTATGTAAAAGATGAATTAAACAGGAAGGGATCGCATGTAACCCCAATAGCACCAAGTGATAAAGATAAAACGAGAATAGAAAATGCAAAATCAGCAATTAATAGTTTTATAGACAGCCAGGCTAATAATAAAAATACAACTATGGAAGTTGTTACATTTAATAAATCCGAAAAAGGTACAGCAAAAAATATGATGACATTAATGGATATACCAGATAAAGATATTCAGTATAGGGAGAATCTTTGGGGCGGTTATTATTATATTGAAATTAATGGAATAGAATGTAGGGTTGAAAAAGATGTAATAGGAACAGATGGTAAAAAACATTGTGGAGTATATATTCCAATTGACTATGGTGCAAGATTAGTAGGAGACAATAGTGTTTCAAATGATATTTTGAAAAAGAATGTAAGTGAAATATCAATATCTAGTGAACAAAATGGGTTTGGAACATATGTAGAACCAGCATTCAAGTTAATAAATGATAATAAAGAAAAGCAATATCTAAAAGATGGTAAGAAGAATATTATAATAGTATTAGCAGATGGAAAATTCAGTGATAATAATTCTTATAACGGAGAGTTGAAAACATTAAAAGATACATTAGAAACAAATGGTGGAGAAATATACTGTGTTGGATTTGGCTCAGGTACAGAGTACGATTCAACGGCACTAGCAAATATGTCAACAAATAATAAATGCTATGAAGCCAAAGACGCAAGTACATTATTAACTAAATTTAATGAAATACTAGCATCAGTTGGAAAAACTCAAAGTGGAAGAACACAAAATGGAAAAATAACATTTGAGGAAGCAAAAAATACTATTAAGGTTTCAGAAGAATGTCCAATTGTAGCAACATATGGCGATTCTGAAAATGAAACAGTACTATTTACTTGTACATCAGATAATGCTGATGAAATGTGGAATAAATATGGATTAAAAATAGATGGAAAGATAATTTCTTGGGATGCAAAACAATTTGCAATAGCAAATGAAGGAATTAAAGTTCCTAATAATATAAAGATAAAATATTATATTGCACGTCAATAAAAATATAGACCTCTAGGAATACTAGAGGTCATTTTTTATATTCTATAATAGTATAACACGGTCTTATTACCGTGTTATATTTTTAATTATTATTTAAAGATAATGAGTAATTAGAAAAATTAGATAAATCTTTTTTTATAACTGAATACATTTGAATACTTGAGTTTGCCTCAATATCATCTATATAACAATTTAAAGTAGCAATGATATTATTATCTTTATCAAATAATGTAAGTATTAACGGAATATTTTGATAGCTTTGACTCGAATTATTTCTTATAGTTGTACCCACTGAACATGCTCCCGAATCAGTATATCTAATATCAAGGTTCTCGATTTCAAGGTATTCTGCTCCAACAGCTTTTTTAGTGATTCTTGAATAGTGGTGTTGGAAGTAATAACTTTTTCAGGATTACTTATATCGGAAACTGTTGAAGATATATTTGAAGTGTTAAATATTGAATCTCTAAAAATATATACTAATATTCCGCAAATTATAAGCATAAGAATAACAAGAAAAGATATCTTTAATGAAGCATTTTTCTTTTTTGATTTTGACTTATAAGATACATGTTTTCCTTTATTTACACTATTTTTTGCCATAAATTTCCATCTCCTTTAACACTGTAATATAATACAATAAAAAAGCAGAGGTGTCAAATCTCATATAGCTTTTACAAAAATGTGATAAAAATCATGAAAAAGCCTGCAAAAGTGTGATAAAATTACTTGAAAACCTTGCAAAAATGTGATTTAATAGTATAATTAATATAGAAAGCAGTATATTATTAATAGGAGATGATAATTTTGAAGAGATTTATAATAGAAAAATTAAAAGAATGGAAAGAAAGCAAGTATAGAAAACCATTAATTCTAAAAGGTGCAAGACAAGTTGGAAAAACATATATTCTAAAAAAATTTGGAGAAGAAAATTACGAGGGAGTTGCATATTTCAATTTTGACCATGACGAAGATTTGTATAATTTATTTGAGAATACAAAAGATCCAAAAAGAATATTAGAACAATTAGCATTTATATATGGCAAGGCAATTATTCCAGGGAAAACATTAATAATATTTGACGAGATACAAGAATGTCCAAATGCACTTAATGCATTAAAGTATTTTTATGAAGAAGCAAATGAATACCATATAGCCTGTGCAGGAAGTTTGTTAGGAATACGATTATCACATACATCATTTCCAGTTGGAAAAGTAGAATTTATGAATATGTATCCAATGACATTTAGTGAATTTTTGCTTGCTGATAATGCACAAAATTTGGTAGATTATATGAAATCATTGAAGAAAATAGAACAAATACCAGACATATTCTTTAATCAATTGAGCGAAAAACTAAAAGCATATTTTATAATTGGTGGAATGCCAGAAGCTGTTAATGCGTGGGTAAACGAGAAAAACATGGAGCTTGTAAATACTATACAAGAGAACATATTGCTATCTTATGAAAGCGATTTTTCAAAACATACACAAGACAGTGAAGCAAATAAAATTTCATTAATATGGAATAGCATACCTTCGCAACTTGCAAAAGAAAATAAAAAGTTTTTATATCAGACAATAAAAGAGGGGGCTAGAGCAAGAGAATATGAAGGGGCTCTAAATTGGCTAAATGATGCTAATTTAATTTATAAAATATATAATGTTACGAAAACTGATTTTCCATTAAAAGCGTATACAGACTTATCATCATTCAAAATATATATGAATGATGTTGGTTTATTAAGAAAAATGGCAGGATTAGATAGTAGAATTGTAATAGAAGGGGACAGACTATTTGAAGAATTTAAAGGAGCATTTACAGAAAATTTTGTGCTTAATATGTTAAATACAACTTTAGATAATGTTCCAAATTATTTTACTTTTGACAGAAATGAGATTGATTTTGTAATTCAAAATAAAAACAGAATAATACCAATAGAAGTAAAAGCAAACAAGTCAACGAATAATACTAGCCTAACAAGATACAATGAAAAATTTGATAATGATATTTCTATAAGATTTTCTATGAATAATTTGATTAAAGATGGAAGAATAATTAACATACCTCTATTTTTAATAGAATATATGGAAAATTTCATACAATTTTAAAGATTAGACAATAGTGTAATATAATTGTAAAAAAAATAACATTTATTTGTAATAAAATAAATTCATATATGTTATATAATAAAAATAGTAGGAGTAATGTATATGAATGATAAAAAAATATTTGAACTAACTGGTATAAATGTAATAGAAAAAATTGAATTTGAAGCTAAAGAAGAAATAGTAGATAATGTTGCAAACATATTGGCAAGTGAATTTGAGCAAATTAATTATAGGAAAATTAAAACAAAGTTGTTAGAAACGCCAATGTACATAGCTGATGTACCAAACCAATATTATGGAGTTGTTTTTTTGCACGATAATTCTTCTATATATATAGATAAAAAAATTGACATTTTAGAATTGTCAGAAAGAGTTATACATGAATTTATACATGCAATACAAACAGTAAAAGACAAAAAGAATAATACCCAAAAAGTGGGAGTTTGCGAATTTAATGAATTTAAAGCAACAGGAATAGGATTAAATGAAGCAGCAGTACAATATATAACATCTAAAATAGAAGGAAAAAAATATGAATATATAGAAAAATATGAGGTTGTTGCTAAAACGTATAATGAACAAAGATATCCGTTAATGTGCAATTTAATATTACAACTAATTTATGTGACGGGAGAAAACATTTTTCTGGACAGTATACTAAATTGTAAAAATGATTTTGAATATAAAATAATGGAAAATTGTGGAGAAGGAACTTATACAACAATAATTAATGGATTAGATAAAATGTTATATGCAGAAGAAGAAAATATACAACTATTTCAATTTTTAGAAAAGCATAAACAAACGAGTAATGCAAACACAGATTATGCAACAACAGAGCAAGAAATATATAAAACAATGGCAAAAATAGAAGCAAACAGAAAAATAATAAAAGAGACATATATAAAATTAGAAAATTTAATATTAAATTCATATTTTAACAAATACTTTTCAAGAATAGAAACACTAGATGATATAATAGCATATAGAAAAGACTTGTATAATTATAAAGAAATATATGGAATGAATAGCTTTGATAATGAATACAACAAATATTATTCAAACAAAATAAAAGATTTGGAAGATAAACGAATTAATATAATGAGAAAAACAGGACAATTTTCTTTAGCTAAAACAGATAACAAAATATTAAATATCTTTTCAAAAATAAGAGCTGCATTATTGGGCATATTTAAAAGAAACATACAAAAAGAAGAAAACAGATAAAGTTTTCTTCTTTTACTTATAAAAACATATTTAAAAAATTAAGAACAATAATTCCTAATCCAATTTTCCAGGTAATTGTAGTAGTTTTATCAAATAAATTACGAGCCAATGCTAAACGGTATTCTTTTCTAACAGTTAAAGCAAGGCAGTTTGTGTTATCTGTAGTCTCTTTTGGAATGTTCATATTTATTTCATTCACATTTATCACATCCTCTATATTTATCATAAGTAAACTAAAAAATTATTAATTAAAGTATAACATAAAAGGAAAAATATTGCAATAACGTTGACATATGTTCCAAGATATGGTAAAATAATTAACTGTAAGCCGCCTAGGTCGGGTAACTAAATATTAGCTAAAAGCTAATTACCTTGAATTTTATGCTTAGCGAGTATTCGGATAAGAGGAGGTGTACATGTAATGTACGCAATAATTGAAAGCTGTGGAAGACAATACAAAGTAGCAGAAGGAGATGTAGTATTCTTTGAAAAATTAGAAGGCGAAGAAGGAAAAAAAGTTACATTTGATAATGTAGTTTTAGTATCTAATGATTCAAAAGTAGAAGTAGGAGCTCCTTATGTAAAAGGTGTAAAAGTAGAAGGAAAAGTAGTTTCTCATGGTAAAGGTAAAAAAATCTTAGTGTACAAATATAAAGCAAAAAAGAATTATAGAAGAACACAAGGTCATAGACAACCATATACAAAAGTAGAAATTACAAAGATAAAAATGCCTACAGAAAAAGCAGAAGTAAAGGAAGCTTCAGCAAAAAAGGCAACTGCTAAAAAAGAAGCATAATAAGAGATATAAAGCACATGAAGGGAGTGAGAAAACATGGCTCATAAGAAAGGTCAAGGTAGTGTAAAAAACGGTAGAGATAGTGAATCTAAACGTTTAGGACTAAAAAGAGCTGATGGACAAATAGTTCCAGCAGGAAATATATTAGTTAGACAGAGAGGCACTAAATTCCATCCAGGAACAAATGTTGGAATTGGTAGTGATGATACGTTATATGCAAAAGTAACTGGAAAAGTTAAATTTGAGAGACTAGGAAGAGATAAAAAGAAAGTCAGTGTTTATCCAGTGGAAGAAGGTAACAATTAGGGACAGTCCCCAATTGTCCAAAAGCAGTAGAAAAAGTTCTACTGCTTTTTGTCATAATACTTGCAAATAGGCAATATTTACCTTATAATTATATAAGAAAAATGTATAATAAATTTAAAAAAGGAGATTTTACTATGGAAAGTAAAAAACGTGTTTTGACAGGAGATAGACCAACCGGAAAATTACATATAGGGCACTATTTTGGGTCTTTAAAAAAGAGAGTAGAAATGCAAAATAGTGGAGAGTATGATTTATATATATTAATAGCAGATGTTCAGGCATTAACAGATAACTTTAACAATCCAGACAAAGTCAGAGCAAATGTAAGACAAGTAGCATTAGATTATTTATCTATAGGGATAGACCCTGAGAAAACCACAATATATATTCAATCTATGATACCAGAAACAGCGGAACTTACAGTCTTTTATTCAAACCTAGTTACAATAGCAAGACTGCAAAGAAACCCTACAGTAAAGACGGAAATAGCTCAGAAAAAAGAACTATTTGGCGAAAGTGTAACATATGGGTTCTTGGGGTATCCTGTAAGTCAAGCAGCAGATATAACATGTTTTGATGGCGAACTAGTACCAGTAGGAGAGGATCAACTTCCTTTAATTGAACAATGTAGAGAAATAGTAAGAAAATTTAATAGTATTTATGGAGAGACATTAAAAGAACCAGAGGCAGTGCTATCTAAAGGAAAAAGAATAAAAGGGCTAGATGGAAATGAAAAAATGGGTAAATCCTTAGGAAATGCAATATATTTATCTGACAGTGAGGAAGAAGTTAATAAAAAAGTTATGAGCGCGGTAACAGACCCTAATAGAATAAAAAAAGATGACTTGGGAAATCCAGATATATGTATGGTTGCATATTATCATAACTTGTTTACACATTTAGAAGAATATTCTACAGTTTGTAAAGAATGTAGAGCAGGAGAAAGAGGATGTGTAGCGTGCAAAAAGCAATTAGCAAAAAATATTAACGAATTTCTAAAGCCAATGAGAGAAAAAAGAGCATATTATGAAGAACACCCAGAAATAGTAGATAAAATATTAATGGAAGGAACAGCCAAAGCTCAAAAAACAGCCAAAGAGACAATGAAAAAAGTAAAAAAAGCAATGAAATTAGATTATTAAAGGACATTTTAGACGAAGCGATTTTGTCATTTATGCAAAAGAAAAATAGATGAAAAAAAGATGGAAATGATAAAGACAAAAGAATTTTTAAAAGCTAAAAAAGAATATATGAAAGAAGGAAGATAATGTTTACTGACTATGTAAAAATAATTGTAAAAGCAGGCGATGGAGGTAATGGAGCTGTTTCTTTTCGTCGTGAAAAGTATGTAGCAGCAGGAGGACCAGATGGAGGAGATGGTGGCAAAGGAGGAGATGTTTACTTTGCAGTGGATCCAGACGCTAATACATTAATAGATTTTAGATACAAAAAGAAATTTAAAGCGGAAAATGGTAATAATGGAGAAGGCGGACATAGATATGGAAAAAGTGGGGAAGATCTTACTATTAAAGTACCATTGGGAACTATAATAAAGGATTCAGCCACTGGAAAAGTATTGGCAGATTTGTCGGAAAAAGGCGAAAAAGAGCTAATTATATTAGGAGGAAGAGGTGGAAAAGGAAATTCACACTTCGCAACTTCAACCAGACAAGCTCCTAGATTTTCACAGCAGGGAGAAAAAGGGGAAGAAAAAGAATTAATACTTGAATTAAAATTATTAGCAGATGTTGGACTAATTGGATTTCCAAATGTAGGTAAATCAACATTTTTATCAGTAACAACATCAGCAACGCCTAAAATAGCGGATTATCACTTTACAACGTTAGAACCTAATTTGGGAGTTGTAAAGAGTGAATATGGAGACAGCTTTGTAATTGCAGATATACCTGGAATTATAGAAGGTGCAAGCGAAGGAACAGGGTTAGGACTTCAATTTTTACGACATATAGAGAGGACAAGATTGTTATTACATGTAATAGATGTATCTGGCTCGGAAGGAAGAAATCCAGTAGAAGACTTTAAGATTATAAATAATGAGCTAAAAAAATATAGTGAAAAATTAAGCAAAAGAAAGCAGATAATAGTAGCAAACAAAATAGATAGTATGCAAGATGAAACACTTTATAAAGAATTAAGCGAATTAGCTAAAAAAGAAAAATTGGAAATATTTAAAATATCAGCAGTTACAGGAGAAGGAATAAAAGAACTTTTAAATAAGGTTTCGCAAGAATTGAAAGAATTACCAAAAGAAGATCTTGTAGAAGTAGAAAAAGATAAAAAAATATATGAATTAAAAGATGAATCACAATTTACAATATATAAAGAAGGAAAAATCTTTGTTGTTGACGGTCCAGCAGTACAAAGGGTAATGAGAAGAGTAAATGTAGAAGACAATGAATCACTACATTATTTCCATAAATGCTTAGATGACCTAGGAGTAAATCAAGCGTTGAAAAAAGCAGGGGTACAAGAAGGTGACACTGTAAGAGTAGTGGATTGGGAATTAGAATGGTATGATTAAAATTTAAAACTTTTGTTTGACATTTATTTGTTTGTATGATATTATATTGGCAGATAAAAGAAGGAGTGATTTATAGTGAGAGAAAAAAAACTAAAAACAGGCATTAATAAAAGGGAAAAGGCAATATTAAAATTTATAGAAAAGCAAATAAACAAAAACGGTTATCCACCATCAGTAAGAGAGATAGGAGAAGCTGTTGATCTAAAATCTACTGCTACGGTACATGGATATTTATCTAGACTAGAGCAAAAGGGGTATATTAAAAAAGAAGAACAAAAAGGTAGAACATTAAGATTACTAAAAGGGGAAGACGGAAAAGAAAGAAACAAAAAGGCAGAACCTAAAAATCTATATACAGGTAAAGAAATGGTAGAGGTTCCTGTAATTGGAAAAATTACAGCTGGAGAACCTATTTTAGCAGTTGAGAATGTAACAGATACATTTCCAATTCCGCTAGACTTTGTTGGAAATTGTGAAAGCTTTATGCTAACAGTTAGAGGAGAAAGCATGATAGAAGCTGGAATCTTAAATGGAGATTATATTTTAGTAAAAAAACAAAACACAGCAGAAAATGGAGAAATAGTTGTAGCTTTAATAGGAGATGAAGCAACAGTAAAAACATTTTATAAAGAAAAAGACCATATAAGATTGCAACCAGAAAATAGTACAATGGATCCTATTATAGTTCCAGATTGCCAAATTCTAGGAAAAGTTGGAGGAGTATTTAGAAAAATATAAAATTCCTATATAAATAAGAAAGGGGAACAAAATGAGTGATTATATGGACTTTTGGTGCATAGATAAAAGAAAAAGAATGCACAATATAATAATGTATATCTTAATAATTGCACTATTATTTGTATTTTCAAATGTAATGATTTATTTATATATAAATGGAACATACAAGGCAATAGAGGATAGTAAAATAGAAGTAGAAAATCCTAACATAACTATTGAACAAGCAAAAGCAACCTATGTTAATGGATATGTAAATGGAAAGATAAAAAATAATACAGAAGAAACAATTAATGAAAAGTACATAAAATTTGAATTTTCTACACTTAGAGATGTGAATATAGGAAATAAATATTTAAAAATAGAAAATTTGGAACCTGGACAAGAAATAGAATATAAGGTTAATTTTAAATATCAAGACATAAAAAAGATGAAGATTAGTGAAGCAACAGCAGAAGAAGTAAAAAATGCAACAGAAAGCGAATTTGAGATAACAGAAGAAATGAAACAAGGAATGTTAATAGGAACACTATTAATATTATTATTAAAATAACAACACAAACACTTGAAAAATAAGCAAAAAAGTGTTACTATATGAAATAATTATAAAAAAAGCGATAATAAAGGACACGGTATATAAATTAGTAATATTTAGAGAGCCAAATACTTGCTGAAATTTTGGTATATGAAAAATATATATTATCACCTTTTATGTTGTTTAATTGAACAGAAATAAGTAAATTAAACCGTAAATCTTGCGTTAAAGATATTAAGAGAGATAATATTAAATTATCTAATTTAGGTGGTACCGCGGAAACAAAACCATTTCGTCCTAAAAAGGGCGGAATGGTTTTTAACATACATTGAAAAATGTAGGGACGATTTTAATCGCCCGCACTTCGAAGAAATTACTAAAAAAGAACAGGAAGGGGAAAATAAAGTGGAAGAAGAAAAAAAAGATTATGGCAAAACACTTAACTTGCCAAGTACAGATTTTCCGATGAGAGGAAATTTACCAGAAAATGAACCAAAAATAAAAGAAGAGTTGTATGACAATGGACTGTATGAAAAAATGTTAAAGAAGAATGAGGGAAAAACACCATTTGTATTACATGATGGACCTCCATATGCAAATGGAGAAATCCATTTAGGACATACTTTAAATAAGGTACTTAAAGATACGGTGGTAAGATATAAAAATTTAAAAGGGTATTATACTCCTTTTATACCAGGTTTTGATACACATGGATTGCCAACAGAGAAAAGAGCAATACAAGTATTAGGGCTTAATAAAGATGAAATAGGAGTTACAAAATTTAGAAATACATGTCGAGACTTTGCATTAGGTTTTGTTCAAAAACAAACTGAGGGATTTAGAAGATTAGGAGTTTTAGGCGATTGGGAAAACCCATATATAACATTAAAGCCAGAATTTGAGGCAAGACAGATTGGCGTATTTGGAGAAATGTACCAAAAAGGTTATATATATAAAGGTCTAAAACCTGTATACTGGTGTACAGACTGTGAAACAGCATTAGCAGAAGCAGAAATAGAATATGCTGATGTAAAAACAACATCAATATATGTAAAATTTAGGGTGGCAGATGGAAAAGGAAAGTTAGATGAAAAAGACACATATATAGTAATTTGGACTACTACGCCTTGGACACTTCCAGGAAATACAGGAATAACTGTAGGAGAAGAATTTGAATATAGTGTTGTAGACACAGGAAAAGAAAAATTAGTAATAGCAACAGAACTTGTAGATAAAGTAATGCAACTAGCTAAAATAGAAAATTATAAAACTATAAAACAATTAAAGGGGAAAGATCTAGAAGGAATACAATGTAAACATCCATTTTTAGACAGAAACTCAAAAGTTGTATTAGGTAGTGAAGATACAATATTGGTAGAATTGGGTACAGGTACAGGGGCTGTACATACTGCACCTGGTTATGGAAAAGAAGATTATCTTTGTGGAATGAAAAATGGATTAGAAATAGTAGTAACAGTAGATGGAAAAGGCTATCAGACAGAAGGAGCAGGACCATTTAAAGGGTTATTCTATGAAAAATCAAATGCAGAAATAATTAAATGGCTAGAAGAAAATAATGCATTATTGCAAAAAGAAGAATTAGTTCACTCATATCCACATTGTTGGAGATGTAAAAATCCAATTATATTTAGAGCAACAGATCAATGGTTTGCTTCAATAGATGGCTTTAGAGAAAAAGCTATAGAAGAAATAAAGAAAGTTGATTGGATTCCAGCATGGGGAGAAGATAGAATATTAAACATGGTAAAAGATAGAAGTGACTGGTGCATTTCTAGACAACGTACATGGGGTGTACCAATACCAATATTCTATTGCAAAGAATGTGGAAAAGAATATATTACAAAAGAAAGCATAGAAAAAATTCAAAAAATATTTAGAGAAAAAGGGTCTAATGCTTGGTTTGATATGACAGAAGAAGAGTTGATGCCAGAAGGTGCAAAATGTGAATGTGGGCATACACACTTTAAAAAAGAAACTGACATTATGGATGTTTGGTTTGACTCTGGTTCTTCACATCAAGGCGTATTGGTTGAAAGAGGTTTACCATACCCAGCAGATTTATATCTAGAGGGAAATGACCAATATAGAGGATGGTTCCAATCATCTATGTTAACAGCAGTTGCGACAACAGGTCAATCACCATATAAACAAGTTTTAACACATGGATTTTTAATAGACATGGATGGAAGAAAAATGTCTAAATCATTAGGTAATGGTGTAAATCCACAAGATGCAATAAAACAATACGGAGCAGATATACTAAGACTATGGGTAATATCTTCAGACTTTAAATCAGATATAACTGTATCACAAGATATTATGAAACAAATAGCAGAAGTTTATAGAAAAATAAGAAACACAGCAAGATATATATTAGGCAATATTTCTGACTATAACCCAGAAGAACCTGTAGAATATAATAAGTTACAAGAAATAGATAAATGGGCTTTAACAAGACTAAATAAACTTATTAAAGATTGTACGAATAATTATGACAAGTACGATTTTCATATTGTATATCACGATATAAATCAATTTTGCGTAACAGATATGAGTAATTTTTATCTAGATATAATAAAAGATAGATTATACTCTTCTAAAAAGGACTCTATAGAAAGAAGAGCAGCACAAACAACAATGTATGAAATATTAAATACATTAGTAAAAATATTAGCTCCAATTTTATGCTATACAGCTGAAGAAATATGGAAATATATGCCACACACGAAAAATGAACAAGTAGAAAGTGTTATGCTAACATATTTCCCAGAGGTTAATGAACAATATGACAATAAAGAACTAACAGAGAAATGGAATAAGATATTAGAACTAAAAGAATTGGTGTCTAAAAACTTAGAGTTAGCAAGAGCAGACAAAATTATAGGACACTCTTTGAATGCAAAGATAACATTATATGCAAATGACAAAGATTACGAGTTTATAAAAAATAATTTAGAAATATTAAAAACAGTATTTATTGTTTCAGATTTACAGGTTGAAGAAAATTTGAGAAAAGAAAAAGAAAAAATCGGCATAAAAGTAGAAATGGCAGAAGGAGAAAAATGTGAAAGATGTTGGATGTATTCTACAACAGTAGGAGAAGACAAAGAAAATCCTACAATATGCCATAGATGCAGTCAAGTAATTAAGGAGTAACAAAATGAAAGTATCAGATTTTAATTATAATCTGCCACAAGAACTAATTGCACAAGTTCCAATAAAAAATAGAGATGAGTCAAGATTAATGGTTTTAGATAAAAAGAATAAAACAATAGAACACAAAATATTCAAAGATATAATAAATTATCTAAAACCAGGAGACTGTCTTGTAAGAAATAATACAAAAGTAATACCAGCAAGACTATATGGAATAAAAGAAGAAACAGGAATAAATGTAGAATTTTTACTTTTGAATAGAATTGAAGGCGACTATTGGGAAGTTATGGTTAGACCGGGTAGACGTTTAAAAGAAGGAACAAAAGTAATATTTGGAAATGGAATATTACAGGCAGAGATATTAGAAATAATGAATGGTGGAAATAGAAAAGTTAAATTTACATATGAAGGAATTTTTAACGAAATTTTAGATAAAATTGGACTTATGCCATTACCACCATATATTCACGAAAAACTAAAAGAAAAAGATAGATATCAGACAGTGTATGCAAAGTATGAAGGCTCAGCAGCGGCGCCAACAGCAGGTCTACACTTTACAAATGAGCTATTAGAAGAGATTAGACAAAAAGGAATAGATATAGCAAATGTAACATTGCATGTGGGAATAGGTACCTTTAGACCAGTTAAAGAAGAAAATGTAGAAGAACATGCTATGCATACAGAGCATTTTTACATTAAACAAGAAGATGTAGAAAAAATAAATAAAGCAAAAAAAGAAGGACACAGAATAATAGCTGTTGGGACAACTTCTTGTAGAGTGTTAGAAAGTATTGCAGATGAAAATGGATATGTAAAACCAATAGAAGCAGATACAGGAATATTCATCTATCCAGGTTATAAATTTAAATGTATAGATGGTTTAATTACAAATTTTCATTTACCAGAATCTACTTTAATAATGCTAGTGTCAGCGTTAGCAGGTAAAGATTATATAATGCATGCATATGAGGAAGCGGTCAAAGAAAAATATAGATTTTTTTCTTTTGGAGATGCAATGGCTATATTATAAAACAATTAAATATATAAAAAATTATTTGCATTTTAGGAAAGGAAACAAGAATGAAATCAGCAATAACATATGAATTATTACATGTTGACAAAAATAGTGGTGCTAGAAGAGGAATAGTACATACTCCACATGGAGACATACAAACACCAATTTTTATGCCTGTAGGAACACAGGCGACAGTAAAATCTTTAACACCTGAAGAACTAAAAGAAGAAGTAAAAGCACAAATTATATTATCAAATACATATCATTTATACTTAAGACCAGGACATGAATTAGTAAAAGAAGCAGGCGGATTGCATAATTTTATGAGGTGGGACAGACCAATACTGACAGATTGTGGAGGCTTTCAAGTTTTTAGCTTAAGTGATTTAAGAACTATAACAGAACAAGGGGTGGAGTTCAAGTCACATTTAGATGGAAGTAAACACTTCTTTTCACCAGAAAAAGTAATGGAAATAGAAGAAGCGTTGGGAGCAGATATAATAATGTCATTTGACGAATGTGTTGAATACCCAGCTACATATGAATATACAAAACAATCAATGGAAAGAACAACAAGGTGGGCTGTTAGGTGTAAAGAAGCACACAAAAATACAGATAAACAGGGACTATTTGGAATAATACAAGGCGGATTTTATGAAGATTTAAGAAAGCAAAGTGCAGAAGACTTAATTAAATTGGATTTTCCAGGATATGCAATAGGTGGAATAAGTGTAGGAGAACCAACTGAAGAATTTCTAAGAATATTAAAATATACCACTCCATTAATGCCAGAAAATAAACCTAGATACCTTATGGGAGTTGGTAGTCCAGATTACCTAATAGAGGCAGCTCTTGCTGGAATAGATATGTGTGATTGTGTATTGCCAACAAGGATTGCTAGAAATGGAACAGCAATGACATCTAATGGAAAAGTGGTAGTAAGAAATGCAGTATATGCAAAAGATTGGGGACCACTTGATTCAGAATGTGACTGCTATACTTGTAAAAATTATACAAGAGCATATATAAGACATTTGATAAAAGCAAATGAAATATTGGGAGTAAGATTATTATCAATTCACAATTTAAGATTCTTGACTAAATTAATGGAAAGAGTTAGAATAGAAATAGAGAATGACAACTTGCTGAATTTTAAAAAAGAATTTTACGCTAAATATGGTTATACAAAAGAATAAAAAATGGTTACGAGCTAGAAAAAGCGAACCTGAAAGAAAGGAATGTAATAAAATATGGATCTTACTGGTAATAGAAACATGAAATCCAGCAATGAAGAAAAGATAAAAAAAACACTTAAAACCACTATTGTTATATTAAGTGTGATTTCAATTTTAATAATTATTTTAATAGGACTTTTATATGTTCAGAAGAAAAAAGCGTTAAAAATATTTATTGATGGTGCAGACAATACAAAAATAATGGATAGCAAAATAGTTTTTGAAGGAGACAAAATATACATTCCAATAAAAACATTTGCTAAACAGGTGGGATATGAAGTGTTTGATGGAGAATACAAACAATCATACATAGAAGACAAAAACAAATGTTATATAAAAAATAAAGATGAGGTTACCTCATATGTGTTAGATTCTAATCAGATTTATAAAAAGATAATTACAACAAATGAAGTAAGTAATTATGAATATTTTGAAATTGATGAACCAGTAAAAAAAATTAATGGAGAATTATATGCATCTGTAAATGGTATATCAAATGGATGTAATGTAGCAATTTCATACAACAAAGAAAATAATAAAATAGATATATATACACTTTCAAAATTAGTAACATCATATACGGCTCAAGGTACAAAATTCGAAAAAACTTCGGCACTTGTAGGTGAAGATGTTAATTATAGTAATCAAAAAGCAATATTATATGGAATGATGGTTGTAAAAAATGATGAGAAGAAATTTGGGGTTTGTGATTTAAAAGGGCAAACTATAATAGGTACAAAATATAAAAGCATAAAATTTATCGAATCATTAAAAAGCTTTATAGTTAAAACAGATGATAATAAAGTTGGAATAATAACATATGCAGCAACCCCTATAATTCCACCAGAGTATGACAATATAGAGCAAATAAATAATCAACTATACTTAGTGGCTATAAACAAAAAATTTGGAATAATAAATAAAGAAGGAAAAACAATAGTATATTCAGAATACGACCAAATAGGTGTTGACGCTACTAAATATCCTTCTATAGATAATCAATATATAATGCTAGATAAATATATTCCTGTCATGAAAGATAAAAAATGGGGAATGTATAACACAGATGGGCAAGAGGTTTTAGGTTTGGAATATGATGAAATAGGTTGTACAGAAAAGTATAAATCTATAGCAGACCCTGTAGTCGTAATACCAAAATATGAACTAATTGTTGCAAAAAAGAATAATGCATATGGATTAGTTGATGGAACAGGAAAAACAAAAATACAATTTGCACTAAAAAACGTTTATTCAGTATTAAGTGCAGGAGTGAATAAATATTATATGGTATATGAAGGCAAGGAAATTAATATAGAAGATTACCTTGAACAAAATAAATAATAAAGAAATAGTGTGCTATAAGCACATTATTTTTTTTGCAAAAAGCAATTGTTCTAAAACACAAAAACAAGAATACAAATGTAAAAGAATAATTATAAAAAACTAAAGGAGGTCACAATGGAAAAAATAAATAAAATGGAAAGAAGTAAACATGAGCAAAACATAATTAGAATAGTAAAAGGAAGTCTTTTTGCAATTATATTAACATTTATTTTTTTATTTATATTTGCAACAATACTAACATATTCTAATATACCAGAAAGTACAATAACACCAATAGTAATTATAATAACAGCTATAAGTATTCTAATAGGGAGCGCAAAAAGTACAAGAAATATAAATAAAAATGGTATGATAAATGGAGGCATGGTAGGATTAATATATATAACTTTTTTATATGTTTCATCAAGCATAGTGTTTTCTGGACTTCAGCTAAGCTTCAAGTCCATAATAATGATAATTTCAGCAATCTTAGCAGGGATAATAGGAGGAATAATAGGAGTAAATTTCACAATTGGGGACAGTCCCTAATTGTGAAAAAAATATTTTGAAAATTTCAAAAAATGTATTGACAATTTGTAATAAATTTAGTATACTAAGGAAGTCGTAGGAAATGGGCGCATAGCTCAGCTGGGAGAGCATCTGCCTTACAAGCAGGAGGTCATAGGTTCGAGCCCTATTGCGCCCACCATTTCTATATATAAAAATCTATGGCCTGGTAGTTCAGTTGGTTAGAACGCTAGCCTGTCACGCTAGAGGTCGACGGTTCGAGCCCGTTCCAGGTCGCCATTTTTTTATTATATAGGCAAAAATAACTGGCTTGATAGCTCAGTTGGTAGAGCAGAGGACTGAAAATCCTCGTGTCAGTGGTTCGATTCCACTTCAAGCCACCATACAACATATGGGGCTTTAATTTTTTATCATATGGCGAGGTAGCTCAGTTGGCTAGAGCATTCGGTTCATACCCGACAGGTCGAGGGTTCGAATCCCCCCCTCGCTACCAAACAGAAGGTGTATATATTGAATGAAGAAAACAAAAATAGAAATAAAAAAATTGGTAAAATAATTGGTAAGATTCTATTAGTAGAATTTGCGTTGTGCTTTGTTTGGGCAATATTTAATGCAATAGTCGGTATAGAAGGTGGCGCTACGTGGATTTCTATTCAATTTAATGGGTTGTCTGCATTTATATTTACAATGCTTATTGGAGTAATTATTAGTGTAATGTCTAATGTAGTAATAATCATTGTATATGAAATGATATCTTTAATACATAGAGCATATAAAGAACAGAATAAAGGACAGGCTGTATTGCTAACAATAATTTTAACCATATTAGTATATTTTTTTATTAATTGGCTAATGTGGATATAAATAATTAAAACTAAATATATTAGAAATTGGATATAATTATAGACACCCTATTTAGGGTGTTTATTGCGAACAACCAGAATATAAAATCTGGCTGTTTTTTTGTTGAAAAATCTTAGAAAACTTGTAATATAAAAGTAATATAAATGTAATATAAAAGTAACATAAGATGTGGAACAGGCTTAAATGACACATTTTTCACTCATTTAAAGAAAATTACAAAACATAAAGTATTGATTTATAGATTAATAAATAGTATTATATAAACAAAGGAGGGAAAAATCATGAATAATAAAAAGAAAGTTATAGGGATAGTAGTGCTAGTTGCTATATTAGCAATAGGAATTGGATATGCAGCAATAACAACTATACCTTTGAAAATCTCTGGTACTGCAGGTGCAACAACTAAACAAGGAAACTTTGTAGTAAGATTTGAAGGTACTCCTACAGTAACAAAAGGTGAAAACCTTGACGCAAGTGTAACAGCAACAGCAACATTAACAGATGATACAAATGCTAAATTTGAAGTTGCAGGCTTAACAGCAAAAGGAGATAAAGTAACAGCTAGATATACAATAAAAAATGCAAGTCCAGATTTAACAGCTAAATTAACTGTAAATGACCCAGTAGTTGAAAACACAACTTATTTTAAAGCTACAAAAACAGTTACAGGATTAGCAGAGAACAATACAATGGAATTAGCAAAAGATGCAACTGTAGAAGTAGAACTAACAGTTGAACTAATTAAAACACCAGTAACTGATGATCCAGTAGCAACAACAGTAAATATGTCAATTAATGCAGATCCAGTACAACCATAATTATTAAAATGGATAAGAAAAGCAAAAGGAGGAATTATGAATAGTGATAGACTTAGATTATATATAATAGAGTTTTCATTAATTTTAGTTCTCCTTTTAGCTCTCATTTTTAATGAATATATAACAAGAACAATAATAATGACAGTATTATTAGTATTTATGGTAATAGCAATAAAATTTATTAAAGGCCAAAAAACAGAAACTATATATAAAAAGCAGATGATACTTTTAGTAAGTACAATTGCTATAATTTATGTAGCAATTTTATATATGCTAGGAATAAAATTGGGCTTTTATAGCTCTGTAGTAAAATTTAGCAAATGGTCTATAATAAACTATATAATACCATATGTAGTAATAATAATATCATCAGAAATTATTAGAAAACAGATATTAATAAAACAACAAAAAAAGGCTAATCTAATAATTTTAATAGCAATGATATTATTAGAAATAATAATATCAACAAATATAAGCAGTATAAAAACATTAAAAGATTATTTTACATTAGTTAGCTATACAATATTTACTGCAATAGCTAACAATGTGCTGTACAACTATATTGTAACAAAATACGGAAATTACAAAGCAGTAATATGTTATAGAATAATAACATTAATGTATATGTATATTATACCAATAACACCAGACATAGATATATTATTTAGAGCAATAATAGGAATTGTTGTGCCATACGTGACATATGTTTTGCTAGAGAATTTGTACTCAAAAAGAGTGCAGATTGTAGCGGTGAGTGAAAAAAGAAAAGAAATAATAATATGCATAATACTGTGTATATTAGTATCACTGCTAATAATGGTAGTTTCTTGCAGATTTAGATATGGAACTTTAGTAATAGGCACAGGAAGTATGACAGGTACTATAAATAAAGGCGATATTATAATATATGAACGCTATGAAAAAGAAGAACTAGAAATAGGAGAAATAATTGTATTTAAAACGGAAAATGTTTTTGTGATTCATAGAATAATTGATAAAAAGAGTGTTGGAGAAGAAATAAGATATTATACAAAAGGGGATGCAAACCAACAGGAAGATAAAGGCTTTAGAACACAAAAAAACATAGTTGGAATAGTTAAAGGTAAAATACCATATATAGGAAAAATTACACTATTATTAAATGACATAATTAATAAGTAAAAATCGGAGGATAAAAAGATGGGAGAAGTAAATCAAGATACTATATTGCAACATCAGAGAAAGAGAAGAAGACACAAAATAAAATTAGCTGTAGGAAGTTTTGTAGTAATACTAGTAGCTATTATTCTTATAGCAACATATGCAATATTAAGTAAAAACTATTATAACGAATACAAAGAAAATGCAGAAGTAGAATATAAAATAAGACTAAACGAAAATGAATTCTATACAGGAGAATATTTGGAGGGAAGCACAGGAGTAGTTGCAAGTATAATAAAAGATATAGAAGCCGAATTTAAATATAAATTAGATTTAAAAGAAGAACAAGACTATATATATGATTATAAAATACTTAGCCAAATAGAGGTAAAGGAAGGTAGCAGAGAAAACTCAATATATACAATTGAAGAAGAAATAGCAAGTAAACCAGCAACAGAAACAAACTCGAAACAATTGGAAATAGACGAAAAATTCACCATAGACTATAATGAATATAACAGAAAAATAAGTAAATTTATAACAGTATATAATTTAAGTAACACTAATAGTACCTTATCTGTAAATATGTATTTACATGTAATAAATAAATATGATGGAAGCCAAGTAAATAAAGATGAAAAGGTAATGACACTAAATGTACCACTAACCACCAAAACAGTAGATGTAAGCATAGCAACAAATGTAGTAAAAGGCGAAGGAAAAATGCTAATACAAGAAAGCCAATATGGTGACCTAACATACGTTTTAATAACAGGAGTTTCAATTTTAACCATAGGAATAATAATATTACTAATGTTTATAAAATATGTGTTAGAAACAAGAAGCGCAGAAACTATGTACGAGCAAGAGTTAAGAAAAATATTATTTAACTATAAAAGTAATATACAAAAAATAAGTAGCGAAGAAAACTTACAAGGTTATAAAATTTTAAAAATAGGCACATTTAACGAAATATTAGAAATGAGAGATACAATACAAGCGCCTATACTAATGTATGCAGAGAATGAAGAAAGAACAAAATTTATGATAATAAATAATGACGTTTTATTTGTTTATGTATTAGGAGTAAAAGAAATAAGGAATGAATTAAGAGAAAAAGCAAAAAATAAAAAACAAAAAGCAAAGAAATAAGTTGTAGGGGCGATTTTAATCGCCCGCACTTCGAAGAAATTACTAAAAAAGAAGATCACAAGGAGAAAAATGTGAAATATAACGACAAGAAATTTAAAGTTATTGGCGCTGTACACACACCAATATTTTATATAAAATTTAGTAAACAATCATTAATACTATTTGTGTTATTAGGAGCAATATTATTTATAGGAATAGGCTATTCCGCAATAAATTCTGTAACAGCAGAAATAACAGGAGGAATAACAGCAACAACACAAAATGGAGTATTCATAACAGATGTAACATATGTAAGTGGAGTAGATGCAAACGTAGATGCATCCAATATAGAATACTATAGAGGAACAATGCTACAAAGCTTGATATCACTTTCAGAACAAAACCCAAACTCAGAAATAAAATATAAAGTAACAATATATAACAATTCAGAAGAAACATATCCATTTGTAGCGGTACTGTATGACGAAGAATTTTATGACAATCCAGACATAGTATTTGAGATAAGTGGATTTAATATAGGAGAAACAATAGGAGCAAAAGAAACAAAAGAGCTATATATAACATTTAAATATAAAAATCAAACAATACCAGAAAAAACAATATTAAGCTCATATATAAACTTTAAAATAGCAGAACCAAATAGACTAATGGCAACCGCAAGTTCAGAAGCAACAAAAACGTATTTAAGAGGAACAATAACAAAAGAAAAAATAGAAGAAATAGAATTTGCACAAGGAACACAACCACCAGAAGGCACAATAAATGAATTAAGTTTTGACGCATCAGAAAAGCAAGACAAAAGCATAATGGGGTATTACACAGATACAGATGGAAATGGATTATATAAATTAACCTTTTTAAGTCCAGAAATAATAGCAACAAATAAAGATGCAGGGTATTTATTTCAAAATTTATCAAGCGTAAAAAACATAAAATTTGACAATTTTAGTACATATGGTGCAAATAAAATGAATTTTATGTTTGGCGGTTGCAAAGAAATAATAGAAATAAATTTGAGCAAATTTGATACAAGCTATGTAACAGACATTCAAGGGATGTTTTATAATTGTGCCAGCATAAAAACATTAGATGTAAGCAAATTTAATACCAGCAAAGTAAAAGAATTTTGCGCTAATAATGGATGGGCAAATAACGGGACTTTTCAAGACTGTACTAGTTTAGAAAATATAGATATATCAAGTTGGGATACTGCTCAAGCCATAAGTTTTTCACACATGTTTTCTGGATGTTCAAGTTTAGTAAATTTAAATGTAAAAAACATTAATACAAGTAATGCGGTAAGTATGGCAAGTATGTTCAGAGGGTGTAGTGGATTAACAACACTTGATGTAAGTGGTTTTGATACCAGAAAAGTAACTGATATTGGAGCAATGTTTTATGGTTGTAGTAGCCTCACAACTTTAGATGTAAGCAACTTTAATACTAGTCAGGTGAAACTTTTCTGTGGCAATAATGCGTTTTCAAACGACGGCATTTTTCAAAATTGTGCAAGTCTAGAAAGTTTAGACCTATCCAATTGGGATACTTCTGCTTCGGTAAGTTTTACAAAAATGTTTTCTGGATGTACAAATTTAACAAACCTAGATATAAGTAATTTTAACACAAGTAATGTTATGTACATGTCAAATATGTTTCATGACTGTAGCAAACTGACAAGTCTAGATTTAAGCCATTTTGATACAACAAAGACAAATAGTTTTGAGTTCATGTTTCAAGGTTGTAAAAACCTTGAAAGCTTGAATATAAGTAATTTTAAATTAAAAAATAATATAAGATGCTTATTCTTCAATTGCAATTTGTTAAAGGAACTTAATTTATCAGGAGTAACTGCTACCAATATAACAAACATGGTAAATACATTTGCAGATTGTAAGAGCCTAAAATCACTAGATTTAAATGATTGGGATGTACAAAACTTAACAACAACGCATCAAACATTCTCAGGTTGTACAGCTCTTGAAACATTAAATATATCAAATTGGAAAACAAGCGATAAATTAACATCAATATATGCAACGTTTCATAATTGTTCAAGTTTAAAACAATTGAATTTAAGTAATTTAGACACAACAGGAGTTGGAAATACAAAACTTACGTTTAGAAATTGTAAAAGTTTAACAAAACTAGATCTTAGCAATTTTAATACAAGTAATGTAAAAGATATGGATTGGATGTTCTATGGATGTAGCAGTTTAATAACAATATATGTTAGTGAATTTAATGCGGAAACAAATACAGGTTGGACTACAACAGCGGTTACAAAATCTGATATGATGTTTTATAATTGTAGTAAATTGGTAGGCGGTAACGGAACAACATATAACAATAATATAATAAACAAAACCTATGCAGTTATAGACACAGCAACAACACCAGGATACCTTACAAATATTAATAAAAACAAGAAGATAAATAGGTTAATATCTGCTAGCAGTGTAGCTCCAACTGGAAAATATTTAAATAGTACAATAATAAAAAATAAAATAGAAACAATAGAATTTAAATTAGGAAAAGAAAAACCAGAAGGAACAATAGAAACTTTTGATGCATCAGAAAAACAAGATGAGAGCATAAAGGCATATTACACAGATACAGACAGAAATGGATTATATGAATTAACTTTTACAAGTGATGGAGTAATTGCTACAAACACAGAAGCACAATATTTATTTCAAAATTTAACACAATTAACAAAAATAACTTTTGACAACTTTAGTACTAATGGTGCAACAAATATGCAGTCTATGTTCTCAAACTGTAGTAAATTAATAACATTAGATGTAAGTAAATTCAATACAAGTAATGTAACAAGCATGTTAGAAATGTTCTATAACTGTAAAGCATTAACAACATTAAATTTAAGTAATTTTAATACAAGTAGCGTAACAAATATGCAAACTATGTTCAGTGGTTGTATGGCTTTAACAACATTAGATTTAAGTGGCTTTAATACAATTAATGTAATAACCATGAGAACTATGTTTAATAATTGTAAAGCTTTAACAACAATATATGTAAGTGAATTTAATGCAGAGACAAGCACAGGATGGACGACAACAGCGGTTACAAATTCAACAAGTATGTTTTCGAATTGTACCAATATAATTGGTGGCAACGGAACAACATATAACAATAATATAACAGACAAAACCTATGCAGTTATAGACACAGCAGAAACACCCGGATACCTTACAAACATAACAGATAAACCATAGATGAAGGAAAAATTAAATATGAAAGCTTTAATAACAGGGGCTTCTTCTGGAATAGGAAGAGATATGGCAAGAATTTTAGCAAAACTAAATTATAATCTAATTTTAGTTGCTAGAAATGAAGATGGATTAACTAAAATAAAAAATGAACTAGAAACAGAAAACAATAAAATAAATATAACAATATACCCTATGGATTTAAACATAAAAGAGAATTGCTACAAATTGTATGAAAACGAAAAAAATATAGATGTATTAATAAACAATGCGGGATTTGGCTTATTTGGAGAATTTGCAGAAACAGATTTAGAAAAAGAAATAACTATGATAAATACAAATATAACAGCTGTGCATATATTAACAAAACTATATTTAAAAGACATGATAAAAAAAGACAAAGGAAATATATTAAATGTAGCATCAATAGCTGGATTTATGCCAGGACCACTAATGGCAACATATTATGCGACAAAAAATTATGTTGTTGCATTAACGAGAGCAGTTAGAAAAGAACTAAAAAAGAAAAAATCAAATGTAAAAATAAGTTTGCTATGTCCAGGGCCAGTAGACACAAATTTTAATAAGGTTGCGAATGTAAAATTTAAAATACCAGGATTATCAAGTGAAAAAGTAGCCCAATATGCAATAGATAAAATGCTAAAAAATAAATTTATGATACTTCCTGGAACATTAATAAAAATAGGAAAGGCATTTTCGGAAATAACGCCAGATATAATAAAAGAAGAAGTAGCATACCATGCACAAAAAAGAAAAAGACCAAAGGTCTAAAAAGGTATTTCTCATCAAATTTAATGAGTGCTAAAATTTAAGTTAATTTAACAACCTCTTAAACATATAATAAGTTTAGGAGGTTTTTATGATACGAATTGGAATTTGTGGATATGGAAACTTAGGAAAAGGTGTTGAAGAGGCAATAAAGTATAGCAAAGATATGGAATTAGTTGCTATTTTTTCTCGAAGAGACATACAAACAGCGGTACCATTGATAAAAATGGAAGATATGGAACAATACAGAAAAAAAATAGATGTTGTAATTATGTGTGGGGGTTCTGCAAAGGATTTGCCAAATCAAGTTCCGCAATTTGCAAAAATATATAATACAGTAGATAGTTTTGACACACATAAAAATATACCAGAATATATAGAGAAAATTAATAGAATAAACAGGGAAAGTAATACAATATCTCTTATATCAGCAGGCTGGGATCCGGGACTTTTTTCAATAAACAGATTGTATTCAGAAGCGATAATTCCGAATGCACACACATATACTTTTTGGGGGAAAGGGGTAAGTCAAGGACATTCTGATGCAATAAGAAAAATAAATGGAGTAAAAAATGCAATACAATATACAATTCCCATAGATAGTGAAATAGAGAAAGCCAGAAGAGGAGAAATACTATGTTTAACGAATGAGCAAAAACACTTAAGAGAATGTTTTGTGGTACCAGAGGAGGGGGCTGATTTAGAAGATATAAAGCAAAAAATAATAAATATGAAAAATTATTTTGAAGGTTACAAAGTAATAATTCATTTTATTACAGAACAAGAATTAAAAGAAAAACATAATCAAATGCCACATGGAGGAAGTGTAATTTGTTCTGGTTTTACAAGTACAGAGAATAGGCAAATAGTAGAGTATTCTTTAAAATTGGATTCTAATCCAGAATTTACAGCCGGTGTTTTAGTAGCATATGCAAGAGCTGTTTATAAATTAAGTTTGATAAAGGATTATGGAGCAAAAACGGTTTTAGATATACCACCAGTTTTATTATCAAGTAAGAATAGAGATGAACTTATAGAAAAAATATTATAAGTGATAGTGAATAGGGACTTACTATACTTAATAAAATTAATTAGGAGGATTAAACATTGCTTTAGAAAGGGCGGAGATAATAGGGTGGTTATAAAGTTAAAGAAAAGTGTTTTGTTTAAGATAAGTGTATTAGCGATTATGATAATTACATTATCAGTTGTAACAATATCTTTAGGAATGGATCATTATTATAATGTTGATTTTACAACAGGATTAGTTACAGCAAGTTTACTAAATGTTAGAAGCGGACCAGGTACAAAATTTCCAATAGTTGCAACAGTAAAAAAGAATGAATATATTAGGGTATTTGCAGGGATTGGAGATTGGTATGTGGTACAATTAGATAGCAATTATATAGGAGCAGTAAGCAAAAAGTATATAAAGCCAATTTATCCTAATACTGGAACAGGAACAGGTTTAAACAATAATGATTCAAATAATAATAATACAACTAATACAACAAATTTAACTTCAGATGAATGGGAAGTATTTAATTTAATTAATCAACAAAGGAGCCAAAATGGTTTAAGTCCATTAAAAATAGATTATGAAGTGCAAAGAGTAGCAAGAATAAAAGCACAAGATATGGTAAACAATAACTACTTCTCACATACTTCACCTACATATGGTTCACCATTTAATATGCTAAACAATTTTAAGGTATCTTATAGAACAGCAGGAGAAAACATAGCCGGAAATTCAAGTAATAGTGCAGCAGTAACTGCATGGATGAACTCTTCTGGACATAAAGCTAATATACTAAATAGTAGTTTTAATTATACTGGGATTGGAGTAATAAATGGTTCAAAATATGGAAAAATATATGTACAAATGTTTATAGGCAAATAATAAAACAGTAAAGCTATTGATAAAATAGTTTTACTGTTTTATAATGTGAGAGTAAAGAAAAAATTTTAGGAAGGAAATGGTGATATAATGAAAAATGGAGTTTGGAAATTATTACTAGTTGTTTTATTTGTATTGGCTATTGTATTTGGAACGCTTTTTATAATAGATACAAACAGAATGAAAAACAATAAACCTGTGTTATTTAGTACATGGGGAAAAAAGTATAGTGCACCAGTGGCTTCGGCAGATAAAATGAATGTGGTGCTTTCTTTGGAAGATAAAATAGCAGATGATACGGTTTGGTGTGGTACATTTAATTTAATATGGAATGATTTGAAGAATGAACTCGCAAAAAAAGATATAGAATTTACGCCACAATTAGATGTAGTAAGAAATTTAAATAAAGGAACATTTAATACAGAATGTTTATCAGAAGATAGTTATTATAAGGTATATGGCAAGCCAACAATTGAATTAAAAAAGCAGATAGAAAAAGAAATAAAAAGAAAATTTAACGAAACAAGTGATATATTAGATGATTTTAATTGGAATGAGTCAGGAGATAAGGATTACTTTCTATATTCTATGCTAAAAAAAGAGTTTGAATTTCCAAAAGTATTTGACAGATTAGAAAAAGGAAAGTTTAAAGATTGGGAAAATGTAAAATATTTTGGAATAAAAAAGAAAACATCTGAAAAAGTAAGGGAGCAAGTTAAGGTATTATATTATAATTCAAAAGAAGACTTTGCAATAAAATTATTAACAAAATCTAATGATGAAGTAATTATCTCAAGAGGAAACAAAGCAAATACATTTGGAGAAATTTATGCAGAGATTAAAGAAAATAACGAGAATTTTAAGGGAAGTAAAAATATAGAAGAAGATGAAATAGTAAAAATTCCAAATATAGACTTTAAATTAAAAAAGGAATTTAACGAAATAGAAGCTAAACCATTTTTATTTGCCAGTGGAGAAGAATATGTTATAGAAAAAGCAGTACAAACAATAGAATTTTCTTTGGATGAAAAAGGTGGAAGAGTAAAAAGCGAAGCGGGAATGGTGAACAAAACAACAGCATTATTACCAGATTTAGAGCCAAGAGAATTTTTAGTAAATGATACTTTTTTCATTTTTTTGAAAGAAAAGGATAAGGAATTACCATATTTCGCAGCAAAAATATCTGATATAACACAAGTGCAAATATTAGGAAATTAAATATATAAAAGTGCAATAACCTTCAAAATTTGTGACTATAATCACAAGGAAAAACCTGCCTGCATAATATATATCAAATTATGTAGGAGGTTTATTTTTTATGGATTATGAGATAATGATGAATGGAATTATAAAAATAGGACAATATGCTCCGGATTTTGAGGCAACAACAACAATGGGAAATATTAAATTAAGTAACTATAAAGGCAAATGGATTGTGCTATTTTCGCACCCAGGAGATTTTACCCCCGTATGAGCATACAATTTGGGAAAATATCAGAAACGCTTGATATTGTTTAACATTTCTTTAATCGATAACTTACTCTAAAATGAATAAAAATTGCCACAAAATCAATCGTGAGGCAATTGATTAGGAAGATTTTTGAATAATGAAAGAATTTAAAGGAGTATGGATACCTTATGAAATATTTATAAATAAAAAATTAACTGATAAAGAAAAGTTTGTTTATTCAATGATTATTTTTTTAAGTAAAGAAAATGAATGTACAATTTCGAGTGCTTATATAGGCAATTTATAAAATATATGTAATGTACAAGTATCAAGAATAATAAATTCATTAAAGAAAAAGGAATATATAAATACAAAGATTATTTATAAAGAAAATTCAAAAGAAATAGCTTTAAGAAAAATACTACCTATTATTAAAAATGATAATACTTATAAACAAATTAATGTTAACCCTATTAACAGAAACACTAAAGATATATAAAATATATTAATAAAATAAATAATAAGAATAATTGGAAATTAGAAAATCAAAGAGATTATAGTAATTTTGATTTTAGAACACTTTATGCAAATAATTTTTAGAAAGGCACTTGCTTTTTCTATGAAAAAACATGTATATCTAATTGATATACACAAAATAAAATGTATATACGCTAAAAGCCACGCCTTTAGGTTATTAAATTGGGTTAGTATAACTCCCTGTTCCTGCAAAATTATCCGATGGATAATTTTGACAGAATAATTGAGTTTATGTTATTATAGGAATTAGATAAATAGTAATTTGTCGGTGATAATAAATTTAAAAAGTTTGCAAATATTGTAGATAAATTAAAAATAATATTATAGAATAATGACATAGAAATTCATTGATGTTACCTTCAACATTTATATCGGCAAAATCGTATCTAACGGAATTGTCATTTTTTATTTTTAATATACTCTAATTAAGGTAATAAAGCCAAAAAAATATGAACAATTTACTAGGTGGTGAAGTGAAAATATGATAAATGATAGATATTTTGAAAATGATTTGTATTGGAAAGAACATATAAATAGACAGTTAACTATAGACATGTGGATAGATGAATATAGAGGTTATTTTGATAATAAAGGTATCTGTTTAGAATTGGGATGTGGTATAGGACAATATTCTAAAAGATTAATTGAATACGGATATAAAGTTATATCAACAGATATTTCGGATATTGCATTAAATGAAGTAAAAAAATTCAATAAAAATGTTGAAAAAGTAGATATGAGTATCCCTTTTAAGTATGAAAATGATAGTTTTGATTTAGTATTTTCAAGTCTGGCAATACATTATTTTTCTAAAGAAAAAACAGCTCAATTGATAAATGAAATACATAGAGTTTTGAAAGATGGAGGGTTATTCATTGGAAGTGTGAATGGATTAGAAGGGTATAACTCTATAAAGGATACTGCTATAAAATTGGAGGAAAACTTTTATTTTAATAAAGGTAAATATATTCACTTGTTTAATGATAAAGAATTAAGAAAATATTTTAAAGACTATCAGATTTTAAAAATTGAAAAAAGAGAAGTAGAGAGGTTTGGACATAAGAAAAATTATTGGATATTTATAGTAAAAAAATAGTAAAATAATTTGACAAATTACAATTTATATAATAGTTCTATAATTTTATAGGGGCGACAAAAAGTCGCCTCTATATTTTTGTAGTATCCTGCTAAAAGCTACGCTTTTAGGCGTAAATGGGAGTTAAGGGTGACTCCCTGTTCCTGCAAACTTTAAAAAAGTTTGAAAAAAT
>OBDM01000197.1_pt1 | contig 31980 bp, 23 predicted proteins | sample 1518281 | NCBI WGS metagenome assembly OBDM01 (sample SAMN01760942, study PRJEB22395) | human gut metagenome | reverse complement strand
CGGCAGCATGTTCGAGCGCCGCCTTGCGCCATTCGTCGACCACGCGTTCCATGCAGGCGATCATTTCCGGAAACTCGACGCTTTCCGTCAGTTTCAGGTCGAGCCGGTCCACGAACCATCCGTTGGCCGCAAGCGCCTGCGCTGCCCAGTACAGCAGCGGTCGGTCTACGGTGTATCCAATGCCCGGCATGATGAGCACGTGCTTGCCGGTTTCGGTGTTCTTCACACGGTTCTTACCCCATGGTGTGACCGCTGGTGTGACGTTTTTCGTTGTTGGTTGCGTGCCGTTCTTGCCCATGCTGTGTTTGATTCGCCTTTTCGTGTGTTCCGTCCGTCTTGGCCGGTCGTTGTGGCCGGCGTCGTTTCCCATATTGCATGCTAGGCGGCGCCGGCTACAATCGTTTCCGTCAGTTCACCACGCATTGGTTGTTGTGGATTTTCGTGGCCATGTCGTTCGTTTCGGCGTCGTAGATGTTCCAGTTAGGTTTTCTCATCCCATATTTCATGGCGGCCTCTTTTCGGATGACTACGTTCATTGTATGAAGCATTGAACGCACAGCAGTCGAAACGGCCAAAACATCAGCCGAGCAGCTCATACACATTGCGCATGGCGAGTAGCCCATCCGTCATCCATTGGTAGGCTTCCGTCATGTCACTGGCAAAATCCACGTCATGCCGCACCCAAAGGTGTCGGTTTTTCTTGTCAGCTTCCGGCTCGTCCCAAATCACCTCGCCCAGATTTGCCAGTATCCGTTCAACGGAATCCCTCATGGTGTAGAACTTCGCGTACTGGAACGTATCGGTGAAGTACGTCGACCGTAATATAGCCGCCACGGATATTCAGCGTCCCATCTGGGTTGCAGATTTCCGAACCCACGCCGAAACTTGTCCATGTGTCGCTGTTTGTCTTGCGGCCGGATGGATCGCCATACACGTCGACAAAATCAGCCCGTGTTGCGGCATATTCGTACAATCCATTCCAGAAACTACGCCGCAGCGAGATATTACTGCCGACTTACCGCAATTCGTTCAAAGTTCTGCCGTCCGCGACTTTTCACACTGTCCACCCGTTGACTTGCTTGTCCTCGCCGGTTTCGAGCATTCTGGCACGGCGAAACGCGCCGGATGGACTGTCGAATATCTCGCCGTTGGCCAAGCGGATGCGATGGTCTTCGGTTACGGTAGCCGCGGTAGTTACGCCAGCGTAACAGCTTTCCAGCACATCTCCGGCCGCGAGGACTCCGCGTTTGCACAAATCGGCGAAATCAACGGCATTCTGTTCACGTTCCCCTTGGCGCGCGTTCCGATTACGCAAAGTCCACATAACCTGTTCCCCCGCCGTGGGCCGTACCCACACCTGCAGTGCGAGATCGGCAAGTCTGGCTCCGCGCTGCGCGATCGCCTGTTCGTTCCATTGCGAGGCATCATGCAGTTCCGCGGAAATGGATAGGTATTCGCTATCGTATCCGCCGACCGCACGGTTCTTCTTCTGTCCGAACGTTCCGTCGGAAAGCTCCGAATTGTATGCGGTCAGCGTCAGATTGCCCAGACTGTTCACCAGCAGTGGGAATCGGTCGAGGTCTGCGAGCATATTGCGCCACTCGGCATGCGCCATGGCGTTCTGCGGCATGATGTGTTCGATGGTGTATTCGCTGAAGGACCGCGGATCCTTGGGGTGGTTATAGTTCTCCAAGCCGGCAAGCAGATACTTGCATCGCCAGGCCGGCCGGTACAGGTTCTCGCCGAGCAACGCCTGTCTGAATTCACTGTCCGTAGGCATGCGTGTGGCTTTGGCGGTCTCGGTGATGAGTAGTGCGGCGAAGGTTTCGGCCAAATCATCTTCAGCCGAATCAAGTCTGACGATCAGCGACGGAACGAGCTTGTTCAATCCGTTGCTGGATACCGAGCAGATCATTCTGCGGAACAGATACGATTTAAGATCCGCAAGCATGCGCAGCAGTCCATCACAACTTACGCGATCACGCTTCCACGCCGCGAACATGTACATAACCAACGGGTCCGTAACCGTGCTATCCAGTTTTTGAATCAGGTCGAGATGTTGGTCCACGTTCATATCGCCGCTGCCAGCGGCGGCAACGCCTTTGATAGCGGCATAGTATTGGGCGTATTCCAGCATGTTCGCCAGAAGATTACGCGTGCGCTCCATGCGCAGCAAGGAACTGTCGGCCGCGAAACGTTTGAATTCCGCGTACATGACGCGGCCTTTGAGCACGGGCTTTTTCAATGTAACGACCATCCAGTCGTGCAGGAACGCATCGAATGAGAGGTTGCCGAGAACACGTTCCATGGGCAGCCAGTAGTCGGCGTATAGGGTGTTCTGCTCGGCCATGGGGCACCCCATGAGCATGTAGTTGCGTACCAGGTCGGAAGTCTCCAGATCAAGCCCGGTGGAATTCATTGATTCGAATACCAGTTGCGGTTCGTCACGCTCTTGATTCAAGGTGACGGACACGACTTCGAGACGCTGCAAACCGTTCCACACCACGTTCGCATCATCGATTGCGGCGACCAGCGAACGGAACAGATCAAGATTTGCTTCCAGCCGGGAACCCGTATTGGCATGGTTCGGCCGATCAGGGGCGACCACTTGGTCGCACATACTGTGCAGCACTTCCCTATCATCACCGGAAAGCGTCAGCTTGTAGCGGCCTTCGCCGGTTGCATACTTGTCGACAAGATAGCCACGGTCGATGAGCATGTCTGCGGAGAATCGCAGGTTTTCAGGGCGCTCTCGAGCATATTCGGCCAGTGCGATAAGCAGCAGGGTCACCGAGGTGAGGCGCTGCTGGCCGTCGATGAGCAGACACCGGCTGACACCATCCGGGCCGATGCCGCCTTCCTGCATCCATACGACCGACCCGGTGAAATGCGTTCTCTCAGGATGCCTGCCAGCCGTTACAATGTCGGCCCACAATTGCCGGCACTGCGTCTCGCCCCATGAATATCTGCGCTGATACACCGGTACTGTGAACCGAAGCGAACCAGTCAGTAAATCCAGCAGAATTTTCTTGCCAGCGTCCATGGTGCTCCTCTCGAAACATTGATTTTTCACCCTCATTTCCCATGAAATGAGAACAACAGCCACGTGACACCGCAAGCAATGCGTCTCTATGGCATCTCAATTAAAGCGTAGATGATTACTTCTTTAATGTTGCCTTGATCGCCATGAAGACCGCCTTGCCGACTTTGGGACCATACTTTCTTATCAAAGCGACCATCAAAGTTCCCATGGCGATTCCGGTCTTTTTCAGATAGCCGGTAATTTCTTCCCAGCAAGCAGGACAGAACGGCAGCTTGTTGTCGGAAGCCAGTTCTATCTTGCACTTGATGCAAGAGCGTTTTTTCGACGCAGGATTCTCTTCGTCAACACCTGCAATTTCATCAGCAACTTTTTCAGCATCCTCAGTTTTCTTCATCATGCTGCTTCTCCTCATCGTTAGAATCATTCCCGTTCCCATCATTCTCGGTAATGAGCTTCGGAGAGATTACTTCGCCCGCGTCGAGAGCCTTCACCACGCTTTCAATGTTCGCTGCAACCTGCAAAGAACCATCAATAAACTTTTCCTGATTACTGCCCCTGTTCTTGCTCTTCACGCTGCCTACAAGGTTGAGCATCGTATCGCGCTTATCGAGATCATAGTTCTTAATGAACTTATTAAGATCCTGAAGGCAATACGCGGCCACGTCCTGTTGCCCCAACGCCATATGCGTTTGCATCTGCACGTTCACTGCATTCACAATCGCCACATAATCCTGCATTGCCCTTAATGCAGCATCCGATTTCTTGCTACCCTGCTTCATCAGCCGCTGCTGCTGCGCAAAATTACGCACCAGCAAAGCCTTCGCGCGCGTGGCCTCGTTCAACGCTTCATGTACATACTCATTACGTTCCCGACTGCTCTCGATACGACACGCTTGCTGGAACATATCAAACGCGGCATCGACACGGGCCAAACGATCCTGCTGCATTTCCTCACCGAGCTGTTGCACAGCTCGGCCGACTTCATCGATTTTTTCCATTACCAAGCAAAGGGCAGCCTGTGTTTCAAGATGCTGCATAGCCGACAATAACGTATCATTTCTGACGACTTTCTCCAAACGCACTTGTTTGAAGATTTTATTGCGTTCATCGAACACTTCAGCGAGAATCTCACCGTTTTTATCCGTGGCGAAATGGAGTTTACCCTCTTCAATCATGCGCATGATATGTTCCGGAAGCTTGGCTTCCAAATGCACAGTTCCGCCAAACATACTTTCTAATGTTTCCGCCAGAGCCGGAAGCATGGTTGAAAGCCATTTCCAATCAGTCAAATGCCGAAACAGATTCTTGCTGTCTTCGTCAGACAACCAAATCTCGCCACGCCGGCCATCATCCATCACGATTTCGCAAGGCACAATTGGCACAGGACGATACTCTCCCTGCTTGTATATTGGCAGGCTCGGATCATCACCGCGAAAACCGCAATACGGACACATGGTCGCGGTCTCTGCCACATACGTTCCGCAAGCTGGACATTGGACATTCATTTTTGCCTCACTTCTCGCTGACCCGCTGATACGTGACCTTGCATTCCTTAACGCGGCGGAGCTGCTGATGGCGCAACAGCGGGTTAAGCCAATCGCCGTCAACGAATTTCTGGAAGATGTCAAGACCACGACCGGGAAGAATTTCCCAGCCGGTATCCGCGGTAATGGAACGGTCGTGCAAAGTGTCTCTGAATTCGTATGTGAGGTTCACGCCCAGCTGTGCGAACGTCGATGCCAATTCGTTCAAACCATTTAGCTGCGCTTCCACGAATCCAGGCTCATTATGCCCGGTCACCAGATGAACGGCTACATCCTCATCGGGATTTTTGCATCTCAGCAGCATCTCCAAGAACTCAGCCAGATTACGCAGCTGGTACGGCTTACGTACATACGCATCCTCTACAACGATTTTCTTTGCCCCGGCCAAGTAGGGTCCGAATAATCCGAAATACGTGATTCCACGTTGGTTCTCGACCAGTTCCCGCTGCTTTCCGTCGGCCTTTGCTGCAAGACGCTCGACCGGCGTCAACATCACCGCTTCTTGATGCCGCGCTACGGGCAAGGCATCGGCATTCTCAGAGGCACCAGCTTCTCCCTCGTTACCCTCAATTGCCACGGCATCATCGGCAACAGGCGCTTCCGCCTCGCCCTTATCTTCCGAGTTCTCAACTACACGCCCACGCCAATACAACTGCGGGTAGTCAAGCTCCTCCAAGGTCTGCACGGCGACTACTTCACCGTCGCTCGCACGCTTGTATGTGAACTCGACTTCCTCCATGGTGGAGTCGATACGGCACAGCTGATCCTTGACGCGCTTGCGGCCCTCGATGGCGCAACGCAGCAACGGTTCCATCTGTTCGGGAGTGGCCTTGCCGTCCGGGTAGATGAGCTTCATCAATCCGGAGAACGTCTTTTTGATGCCGTCCTTATCTCGCGTGGACAGTGTGGAAGACAGTTCGAAATACTTTTCGAACCGGTCGCTGTAATCGGCATCGCGCAGGTTGTGCAGAATCTCCGCCAGATAGTCGACCACGAATCCGAATCCGCTGGTGAACATCTCAGAACGGATCTGTTCGAACTCCCAACCCGGCAGGTAGAAGTGGATGCGGTCCAGGAACGCCGGATCATGGTATTGCTTCGGCAGCTCTTCGAACAGGTCAGAGTTTTTCAGCATGTACGGCACGTTATGCGAGGTGTTGCCTACGAACGCCATGCTCGCCTCGCCTTGGAACGTCTCGACGCCACGGGAGAACGACTTGTTGGCCATGTAGTTCTTCATGATGTCCACCAAGTCCCGGCCGGCCTTCTTGGCCTTGCCCGCGAACTCGTCGAACGCCACCGTATCCCAATAGCCCACAAGCCCCAAGTGTCCGTTGGAATTGTTCACGAACAGTTTGGCCACTGTCACTTCCCCGCCGGATATGAGCATGCCGTGCGGTGAGAATTCCGAGTAGATGTGCGATTTGCCGGTGCCTTTCGGCCCGAGTTCGACCAGATTGTAGTTTCGTTCCACAAACGGCACCATGCGTACCAGATGCAACAATTTCGCCCGGTCGGAGAATAGATCGGGATTGAACCCAATGGACTGCATCAGCAGATCGATCCATTCACTATCGGTGAATTGCGAACGTTGCTGCATGTAGTTTTCGCGATCATCACGTGACATCTGCACAGGCTTGAGCTGTAGCAACTGCCATGGTACTTCACGCGGGTCGCCGGAATATGCGTAACCGATCTGGCACATACACCAGATGCCCGTCACCAGCAGTTTCGGATAGGCCTTTACAAGGCTTGGATCGACAATGACCTGGCTGATACCGAGATTGGAGAATGTCGCCTCATACAGGTCGGTCTTCTCGTTAAGGGCCACCTGTACACGGTCGATAATCCTATGGCTGCCTTTCTCGCGGATTTTCGACTGGATAAGATTGGCTTCCTCGCGATGCACATAGTTGTTTGCAAGAATGGCACGCACTCGATCCACACCCGACTCGATACTGGCCTGGTCGGTGTTCGTGGCATATGCGCTGAGCAGGAACTCGAGCACATACGAGGGCACCAGTGCATTGCCCTTGACCTTGTTCACCAGATCCTTGCGGACGGTGACTCCGGGGAACAGGTCGGTGGTCTTGACATCCAACGCGCTCAGGGAATTCCCATCCGCGTTGTGTTCAGGACTTTCAATCCAACCGTTCTGGCTCATACCCTGCTCATTCATTGTGTTGTCCCCTTACAGTCGCTTCCTCTGTGCTCATCCAATTCAGTCAAAGAATCCGGCATCGTCGGCCACCACGCCCTGTTTGAAGAAGTATCGTGCCTTCTGGTCAAGCATGACCAGCACATTTGACCCATCTGTCTTCTCACGCAGGCGCAGTTCGATATTCGTTCCATTGAATCGTTCCGCGTCACTGGTCAGCATGAGCGTAGCCGTCACATGGCGTTCGCTTTTCTCCTGCCCGAGCAGATCGAAGGCGACCGGCGTCTCATTGGAGATGAGCACATCATTGCCTGCCGCATCACGCCCCCACAATCCGGCCAATACGGTACGTGCGCGGATTTTTCCTCCAACGGGCTCGTTCTGGAAGAATTCCACAGTCAACTGTCTGCTGGAAAGCCTGTCGGTTCGTTGCAGAATAGTGAATTCCACAGCCCTCACATCGTCGGCCGCGGAACGCCCCTTACTGACATGCAGCACAGGAACGACGATTTCCTGCAATGCTGCTCCTCCATGCACATACTTCACACCGGCGCCCTGCATGCGCAAGCGCATGATGGAGTTCGGCACTTGAATGCTTATGCCTTCATTCCGAGCATCGTCCATTCCTATCTGCGCGGCATTGAATGTCACGAACGCGCGACCCGGAGCAAGATTAGCTCCGATGGAGAATCGCCGCTTTCTCACCCATACCGCATCACCCTTGGGCTGTTCGCTCAACCATTCCGTACCGTCCAAATCTCGGTCCTGATAGAGGAATCCGTGATCCGCAGTGATGATCATGTTATGGACGTTGCCGCTGGCAAGTTTTTTGACTACTTCGCCCAGTTCCTTGAACGTCTTCTCGCATGCGTCCACCGTTTCCAATTCGGTTTTCTCCGCATCACCGGTGGCGTCGATATGGTTGTGATACACATACAGCACGTTGCAGGATTTATATAGTTCTTTGATTTCGCTGACTTTCAGCTTTGTCAAATCGTCATATCTAATCGCTTTGCCGCCTACGGCCGAAAGAATGGCGGTGCGCGCTTCGATTCCTTTGGTGCTGCGCCCATCAGCCAGAACATACAAACGGTCTTTGCTGTCGAATTCGAGCGAGCCGTGCGGCAGCAACGCCGCCATGCCAAGTTGTGTATAGGATGGCAGAACGCTGTATTGCATGTTCAGTTTCGTACTGAAACGGCTTTCCCTGTCGATGCGTTCGGACAGTTCCTGCGCAACCTCGTAACGTAGCGCATCGGAAATGATCACGGCGATTTTTCTGCCGGACTTCAATACCGGCGCGATTTCACGTTCATAGAAATTGGTTTGCGCGTCCATGTCTATGAACTTCCATTGGCTAAGCGTATCGACTTGTTTTTGCCATGCCTGACCCAGATCCTGCTGATATGCCTCGTAGGCGCTTTGCAGATCATCGTCCACGCTCACCGCATCCGGGTTGGCACGATGCCATGCGAGCACATATTTTCTGTATGTGCCATCGGCCTTGTACAGCTTTTCGGCATACAGCTTCATCCCTTGTTCCGGTGAGCTGATGGTGCTGATGAGTTCACCGCATTCAGCCAGAACGGCACGGAGCCTGCTTGCTGCGGCAATGCACTCATATTGGTCGGTATATTCTGCATACCAGAGCTTTTGCTTGCGCCCATTGATGATCCGTTGCACTTGGTCGTCTGTAATGGACTGCGAACCCAACCGTTCGAACAGCTTGTTGACGATCATCTCGTCCACGTCGCGGAACAGGTCCCGGTCGGCAAGCTCCTCCACACTCATATCGGCGATTCGAGTGGACAGGTGCAGTTCCTCCACGGCATTCTCGGAAAGATTCTGCAACACCGTGCGCATGTCGATGTTCTTATACCAGTCGTCCCAGTCGCGAATAATGTTCGCATAAGCGGAAACGGCGTTCCTGCCATCGGAGAATCCGTTCCATGCGAGCTGGAACAGCCATAGCACGAAGTCCTTCACCGTTGGCTCGCTGCCGGCATCAGTATCCACGTCAAAACGATAAATGCGCCGTGTTCCAGTCCAATGGAACGTGCTTAATCCCATGCGTTCGATCACGGTGATACCGGAATCGTCACCCTGCGAATATTGCGTAAGTAGCTCAGCCCAGATGTCTTGCATGCTGTGCCGATCATCTTTCAGTTGCAGCAACGTGGCGATCATCTTCGCTTGGAAATCGGTAGCGTCGTCATGTGCGTTAAGACGTTTCGCGAAGCGCTTGGCGCGTTCTTCACTGTCGAAGAACTTCGGCACACGCTTCATCACTTCCAACCACACGTTTCGCGTGTCGGCAGAAGCTTCCGGCAGTGTTTCCGTGAGCGTCACGACGAGTTTGTCCATGGTGAACGTGGGGCCGTATGCCAGCTCCAAATCCAACAGCCAGTTGTCTTGAACCGCCGGGGCCGGCTCCGTCAGATATACGAGGAATTTCTGATTCGGCTGCTCGTGGAACATGCGGTAGCGCACCGTGAATGGAATGTACCGCCTGTCGTTCTCATCACCGATTTCCGGGGTGATGAGTTCAACCTCGCGCAGTACCTCATCAGTGGCATGCTCGCCTACCAATGTTGCCGCATCATCCGCGTACTGTTTCTTGTCATCGCGCCAGAATACGATGCGTCCACACTCGCCTGGCTGGCTGAAACGTCTGGCGAGCAGTCTTGTTACTTGGCTATTCTCACTCATGCAGTTCCGTCCTTTTCTTCGCTTCAGCGTATCGAGTGGCGCGGGCAGCACCAATTTTCACTGCACTGCCTTCCTCTATTAGGCTCTTCAATATTCGTTGAGCCTGCCTTTCCTGCACACCCAGTATCCGTATGGCGTCAGAGATAGAAATACTCGCATTCTTACGCAGCGCATCAAGAATACGCTCTTTCTGGGATGGAAGCACTGTAATAGTGGCATTCGGAGCAGCATTCGTTTTGGAAGTTGTTTCTTCCGCAATCCCGTCATCAGAAAGCGAATCCCGTCGTAATCCCGTCACAATCCCGTCATCAGAACCTGTCTCTGAGCCATTGCGATAGATATTGATGCGCAGATCCGTATCGCCGCCTAGGAATTCCGGTTCAGGCAATCCGGCATCACGCACCTCCTGCAGAACGCGCAGGATGCCGCTCCCCCAATGTTCGATATAGCCCATGTATTCAAAAGCAGAGGCCAATGCTTCGTTGCGGATCTTCGAATAACCCTGCTTCATGCGTTCAATGGTCTGTCCCAGCGGCAAGCGCCCGGGCGAAGTGATTTCCAATCGATCATCGTAGATTGCGATCTGAATGCTTGAATGATCGATATAGCTGCGATGCACTATCGCGTTGACGATCAGCTCTCGAATGGCATCCGGCGGAATCTCATACACGTCCTGCCGGTACACGCCCTTGAATCGGGCGCCCATATGGATGTTGCGCAACACATACTGGTAGGACTCTTCGATGAGTTCCTGGGGCGTACCCGCGAACTCTCGCCGATCCACAAACACAGCTTTGGTGGTTCCTTTGAATACGCCGCATTGCACCACGGATCGGACGGCCTCATTGTCAGTCAGAATCGCATAAGCGTTGGTGGGCACCAATTGCCCATCCTGTTCTGCCAGCACGCCCCATTGCAGCAGCTGTTTCTCCGTAACCGTTTTGACTTTTGCGGGGTCTTCGGCGTTGTTCTTCGCGGTTTTCGTCAGACTTGCGCACAGTGCTTCGATGTCTTCTTCAGTTACGGATAGTCCAAGGCAGTGCACTTGGTCGAAGCTCCGATTGCTGCCTTCAATGGTCAGCTCCCGAATGGTGGGCTGGTCTGCTTGACGCGTGGTGCCAGCTACGCGAACGAATGTTCCCTGTTCCTGACCGAGCGACTTGACATGGTACGGACGCTGCAAGCCGGGAGCGATCTCAGCCACGATAACCGTTTTGCCGTTCACATCATGCATGGTGATGTCGGGAATAATCAGTGGCTCGCAGCTATTGACGATGGCGTCCGAAATGGAGTCCATTACCGTGAACACTTTGTCTTCGGCAATGCCAACCACGCGAAGCGTTTGGTCTTCGACGCCGAACACCAAGCAACCACCCTGCCCATTGGCAAACGCCACCGCGGTTTTGGTGTAGTTAATACTCCTGGAGGGAGGCGTGAGCTTATACTCCACATTCTTGGATTCGCCACTCAGCAGTGTTTCAATGCTCATACATTAATTATCTTTCATATGTCTAAACCGTTTTCAGTTGGACTGATTGTTTCCTGCATTAGTCAGGGTTGAATCATCATTCCCATAAGCAAGCCAACGAGCTTTAGCGAGTAGTTCATCATATGTGATAATTTCAGGAGTGACAATACTGGACCGAAAAAGCTCAAAAGATCTAATTTTCTTCCTGTTTTTTCCGCCACCGTTCTCATTAATAAATTCTTTTGTCGATCCAATAACAAGATATGCTCTAGGACGGAATAAAAAGACCTCTGAAGACGGAATATCACAGCCTTCTTCGTCCTGCGATGTTACAACATGCTCAGAAACTTCATCCTCAGCAGCTTGAACGGTTGCATGAACTTGAAAGATTCCGCCACTTAAATCTTTCGATGCAGCCCAGCACCCCGGTCGATATTCATCATTAGTGAGTAGCTTAGTAGTCGGTTTTTTAATTTCAGCAAACACAAGCGATTTGACAATTCCACTTGTCTGATATAAAGCATCTACACGCTTACCTTTGCCCGTGAAAGAGTTACCTCTTACAACTGTTTCTAATTTGTCTGAATTCCACGCTGTAAAAAGCGGCACGCCAAGACCTGCTCCCAAAATCCAAGGATTGTTTTCAAAAAAATCCTGCCAAGCACTCTCAGTAAGGGAATCATCCTGCATCATTTCTTCAAAAACTGTTACGGCTTTTCTTCTTGACGTAACAGCTGCAACATCTTCGCCGCCTGGATCGTTTTCGATTAATTCACGCACTTTATCCGGCTGCCGAGAATAAACTTGTCCCAATGTTTCCCCATTGTCATCAAGCATTCTCTGAAGAAGCGTTGCATCTAAACGTTTAGGCAAATTCTCATCCGCAGGATCCCACATGCCCACGCAACGAATCAAATTTAAAAAATCATCAACCTGCCCATCCGTTAACCGCAATAAATTAAAGAGTTCTCCCGGCTTTTTAGGATTAACCCGTTGAATCACAAGTTCTTTATAATGTCCGGCTTCCTTGGCAACACTTATTTTGATTTGCCTTCTTGGATTCAAATCCATGCTTTGACTTTCCCATTCCGCCTCAGAAACATCAATTTTTGAATCAATATCATCACAATCAAAAACTTGATTGATATTTCTTGCCGGGAAACCCCTATCTTTTGAATTCGGACGATTATATGCAAACATATTGGAAATATACGTTCGCCCAGGAACTCGTCTTTGAAAATAATCAATCTCATCATTCTGAGGTTTAGAACTGCTCATACTTAATCCTTTAACGGATGGACGGGCCAGGTCCAGGTGGAAACTTCTTTGCGTTTCTTCTCGATAGCGGGGATGGAACGCAGGGCCTTGCCCATGCGCAGGTAGTTCACCAGCACGCCGTCGTCCAGATCCATTTCCAGGTTGCGGGTAGCTAATGGGTACAGGGTCTGGTCCTCGTAATCCTTGCACTCGAGAACGGCCTTGCGCAGTTTGGCGGCCTGCTTCTGGTCCGCGGCACGGTCCGAATGTTCCAAGCTATCGGCGATGTCGGCGATTTTGTTGGCATAGTCGCGCAGATAGTTGAGTACCACGTTCGTGGTTTTTGGCGTATACCGATGCAGATACACGAGCGCCTTGAATGAGCCCTTATTGCTGGTCTGGCTGGAGTGCTGCCAGTAGATCGGACGATTCGAGTACATCTTCACGTGGTCGTTGTAGAAATCATTCACGAAATACTTGCGGATACTCTTGCCCAGCACCTGTTCGATGTAGGCGATGTTCGCGGCCAGATTCTCCTTGCCGAACGCCACGGTAAGGAACCTGCGGAACCGTGTCACGATATCATCTTCGAAGCAGTCCGTCTCCGTGACCGGAATGACATTGTCCGCGTCCGGCCCGAATGACGGGTTCGGAATCTGCGCATGGTAGTCATCAAGTGTTTCACCCTGCGATGCAAGAATTAATCCCGGCTTATCAAGCGAATACCTGCCGAACATGCAGCCCACCGCATAGGAAATGAGCTCCTTGACGACATCTTGAGCGAATTTCTCGTTACGCACCCCCGGAGTATCCTTCGGATATGCGAACGCGACGTTACGCTTCAACGACACGCGTTCCAACGGCACGTCACATGGCACATCATCACGCACGCCATACGCGTCCGCAACCATCTCGTTATTACGGATCTCACGCTGGCGCTGTTCCTCGGACACGCGGTGCCAATACTCCCGAAGATGTAATACTGCATCTTCAAGCAAATTTCCTGCTTGGGCACCCTGATCAGGGTCAAGCAACGCAAACCGTTGGAAATCCCATGACGTCTCAAAAGAATCCCAATCCTTTTCACTTGCAGATACAAGCTCTTTCTCACGGTCACGCCAGTTAGCTGAAATACCAAATTTGCATGGAAGCGATCGAATCTGTCCAACTTCAAAATTAAGTGTCGGAGATAATGCCTGCATAATAGTTAAAGCCGTCGTCGAATTAAGAAAACAGTTTAATTCAGACAACAAGGTTGAGTCCGATAAAGCAACGGCAGCGTCGCTATACGCAAATCCATGATTGCGTCTTCGGAAAGAAGGCTGCCCAGAACTGATTTTTGAACATGCTAATGCATTTTTGAATGTTATTTCACGATTTCGTGGAGTCGAGCCCGGAAAATCAAAAAGTTTCTCCCCGTTTTCAGTCCAATCAACAATATATTCATTGTTCCCAGACCAACGGCGGAATCCGCCGCCTTTATCACATGGAACCCACCTTTGCAGTGGAGTTTCCTGCAAAGAGATTCGGTCAAATTGAATTGTTCTACAGTAGCATTCCCACCAGAATCGCAAAAAACGCGCATTATCGCCGGTGGTGACGCCCTGAGCGACATCGGCGATGTCGCTCAGGGCGTCACCACCGGCGCCCTTAGCGATTTTTCTGTCGAATATTTTAAAAACAGCCTCGGACAGCCAGTAGACGATTGGCGAGCCGGGGATTTGCACGAATTCGTGCTGGTTCACCTCAAAACGCGCTTTAGATTTATCAGCCGCAAGAATACTTAATAGCTCAAAACGCTTCCTGACTACCCCAGTTTGAGTCAATTTGATGAAAGTGGTTTTTTTATGACTCACGTAACATGGACAGATGATAAAAGCTGCATTGGCACCAAAAATATCCGGATGGTTCGTAATATCTCGAATATGAAGAAAACTCTCAATTCTTCTTTTTTTGATTAAATCTTTCCGCATTTCTTCAAACGTTTTAATGAACATCCATGTGTCCCCAAGTACCATTCCTTCAAGACCATATTCCATAGCAAATTTAAGAAAACGAACGTAAAAGCAGCCATACAAATCAGCTTTGACGTCCTCATAATGGTCCTGCACGAACTGTTTGAGCTCGGCGCTCATGTTCTTTGCGCCCATGTATGGCGGGTTCGCCACTACTGCCATGTATTTGCGGGCAAGATACCTTGTCTGGGCGAAAACCTCATCCGCGCATTCACGCAGAAGCGAATCAGCCAATGTGATTTCGTCTTCGGTGTCTTCTGCCGATGAGGCAAGATCAACAAGCTCCCGCGGCGGCTGAATCAGCGAACCATACACGTCCGCCTTCGCATAGGTGTTCCATACCATGGAATCCAGATTCACCTGATATAGGTCATTCAGCTCGGCGACTTCGCCTTCCTCGAACGAAATCGGCGCAATGCGCTGAATGTTCGGCTCCACCTGTTTCTTGAAGAATCTGCGGGAACGGGAGCGTGCCTTCATGGTCAGGGCAAAGGCGGCAAGGCTTACGGCTCTCTCGTCGATTTCCATGCCGTATAAGTTGTGTTTGAGAATCAATCCGGGAATATCGCTCGGCGCATACCCTTCTTCTTCGTAGATCTCATACAGCAGGTCGAACGCGTAGGTAAGCATGTGGCCGGAGCCGCATGCGGGATCGCACACGGTTAGCTCTTCAGGCGTTTGAATGTTGAGAATATCCTCGTTCTCAGTGGAACCATCCTCCGAAGGCTGAATATAGTAGTCCCAGTTCTTGTACAGCTGGCTGTCTGGATGGGACTGCATCCAAAGCCTGCCAACCGTGTTCTGCACCAGGTAACGCACAATCCAGTCCGGCGTAAATAGCTGCGTGGCTGCGGGAATCTCATCGGCTCCGGCCTTGTGGTTCTTCTTGAACCCGTCCATCACCTCGTTCTTGCGTTCCGAAATGTAGTACTGGTACAGCCAGCCGATGATCTCCACATTGCCGGACGGATCGTCAACACCACAATCCTCCGGAGTCATAGCCTCCACCGCATTCCTCAACACGGAACCCTCGGCGAGCAGATCGGCGGGCATGAGCAGTTCATCCACCCTGCCGGATTCGTGGACGACGCTTTCAAACATGAACGGTAGATTACGATTCCAGAACCGGCATTCGGATCGCAGCAGCAGACCATACGCACGACCCTGCGGATCATCCGCCATGATGGAACCGCTCAGCAATCCTTCAATGCGTTCTTTGGCTTTATCATTCCCCCGCAACGAGAACACCGTGCTGTCGTCATACTCACCTCGCTTCGCCGCTGCAAGCACTTCCGGCAGTCCATTCATGCTGGTCAGACCGGCTGGAGAGACCACCGGCGTGCCGGTGAACCCGTGCACATCCATGTAACGGAACGCGATGATGCGGTTGAACCATCGGTACGCATAACGTTCCACCACATGCCTGCGGCCCTCTTCACCGCCGCCGGCACGCTCGATCTCATGCTGCAGAAAATCGAACGCACGCGGGTCGTCAACCTGGGCGTCGGAATTCGGCACCAATGCGGCGTCAAGCCGGGCCCTCACCGCGTTCATGAGCTGGCGGCGCGCATCCGTTGCGAAGGCTTGTAGTTTCGACGTGTTCATAGCAGGATCTTCTTTCCGTTCTCAATGGCGGCAATAAGCTCACGGCGGTAGGCGTCAAGGAAGTCGTCCACGTCGTCCTTGGTCTCCAAAGCATCCTTGGTGTGAGGCCTGCTGATGGTAGCGAACGACACAGCCACGCGCGGAGTCTCCTCTTGCCTCGATTCAGGAATGCTCGCATCCATCGGCGTAGCAGCTGTAGACTGCGCCTCACCTGCGAGCACGGTCTTCGGTCTCGATGCGGAGGCTGATAGCGTGTTGATAAGTTGCGGATAGGTGCGTTCGCTCAGCTCGTGTACGCTTTCGCGCATTTTGTAGATGAACAGCATGCGCTGCATGCGTTCCGCCACTTGGTCCAGTTCTGTCTCAACCTTGGTTTGCGCGGCCTGTGTGGCGTGCTGGTATTCGGCGGAATCGTGAATCCTGGCGCGAATATCTTCCACGTCTTTAAGCGCGTTGGCGCGTTCGGTTTGGATGGTTGCGTCTGTTGCCTCACGCAGATCGTCAATGGCAGTCTTGAATTTATTGGTTTTGCGGAAGATGTTCGGGTCGTTTGCCAGCTGTTCCGCGGATTGGTACAGGCCTGCTGCCGTAGTACCAGATACATAGTCGATGTTCGGCTTGTTGTTTTTCAGCCATTCCAATCCGTCTGCAAGAATCCTGGATTGGGAGCCGTTGAGGAAAGCGATAATCGGGTCGATTACGTCTTCTTTAAACTCGAGCAGTTCTTCGGAACCGTTTTCGGTTTCTTGTGCGGTGAAATCGCCAAGCAGCCAGTCTTCGCCCATTCCGGAGGCATAGTTGATTTTCTCAATGGCCTTGTCGAGCTGCTGTACAAAGCCGAATCGGGCATTGCGCACGCGCAGCTGGGTCAGACTCTCCGCTTCCCGCTTAAGTCGCGTGGTAACGGCCTCCGCCAGATCAATCGCGTTCGATGGCAGGTCCGCGGCGGTGAGTCCAAGGAAATCCCTGGCGAAGTCACGCAGCTGTGAAACTTTTCTCGTGTCGAATACGCGCGGTAGATCCACTCGGATGGAATCCTGTTTCTTCGTTTCCCTGAGCAAACGGGCGGCCTCGCTGCGCTGCACCGGCTTGCCGTCCAGCGTCAGCGTGATTCTGTCGGAACCATACAGGTGGCCGATGCATGCGAGCGTGGCGGCGTACGGCCAACCATAGGGAACGCTGCCGTAGGCATCAAGAAGGCTCTTGACGGTGGCGACCATGCCTTTGCCTTTGTCACGACTGACCGCGGCGAACACATCATCGGCGGGAACGTCGAGCTTGTCCTGCGCTGCGTTCATGCCGTCAAGCATGCCAGGCTGGTGCTGCGAAGCGTTCATGATGATACGGGCGAGATCCGTTTCCTCATATCGTTGCCCGCCGAGCAGGGAGAAGTTCGTGTAATACCGGCTGATAAGCGTTCCAAGACCTTCCGCCATACGGGCCTGCACCTCGGTGGATTTCACTTCCACGGTTCCGCCGTTATAGTCGAACTCGCCATTGGCTGCGGCCTTGGCGACACGGGTGCGTAATTCCGCATAGAGCCTTTCATTGGCGACGCTCTTGCGGGAGATGATCTGCTGGCGCACCTCAGATTGGCTGTTCTTGTCGGTGCGCATAAGGTACGTATAGGTCTTCACGTACATGCGCAGGTCGTCAAGCAATGTTTTGTCGGACATATCCAACAGCAAAGTGATGGTGTCGCGCATACCCATGCCCATGCGAATGGCATCGGCACGGTCCTGCGCATTGGTCGAAGTGACCACGTTCAACCAGATGGGCTGTTGCGCGGACTGTTGCACCCCATCGATGCGCAAACCATAGCGGAACTGGGCACGCTGTTCGCCGTATGCCACGGTCATCTTGCCGAGCACGTCACTGACCAGGATTTTCTTCAGCTCGTCGATTTCCTTGCTGGAGTCGATGTCCGTGCTTTTGATCTCCTGCTCGATATCCTGCTCTTCGTTGGTCAGGTAATTGTAGGTATCTCCCACACGCTGCACATACGTGTCTTTTTCCAACTCTCCCAGAACATACTTGATGTTCCGTTCCAGTTCCATCACGTCCATGTTGAACTGGTCGGTCAGCAGAATGCGCAGGTTATGCGGTGTGGTGGGGAATCCGTCGACATGCTTGACCAGCAGCAGCACCTTCAGCAGGCGCACGCCCAGCTCCTTTATATCGGAGCCGAGTCTCTTTTCGGCTTGGTTGATGCGGAAGTTCGAAGTTGATTGGATGGCGTCGGCAATACCGTCATATAGTTTGTCGAACGGCATCAGGGCCCCGACCATCTCATTCTGGCTGGACCGCAGCGTGCTGCTGATGGTGGAAAGCATGGACCGTTCACCCACAGATGCGTGGCGTCCGGAGAACATGTTATACCGGCTCATTTCCCGCAGCACGTTCTGGAACAGCTCGAACTCATAGTTCACAAACGGATACGATGCGATGAAATCGTCCTTGCTGTATGCCTTGTTATTACTGAATTTCGAAGTCTCACGAGTGAATTCGAACATGGTGCGCAGGTTCGCGTTCTGCTCATCCCACAGCTCGTTCATCACCGACTCATATTCCGGTTTCTTGGTCAGCAAGCGCTTCTGAATGACCTCCACCACGTCGGCGCTGTTGAGCTTCAGCTTGATGGAGAACCTGCCCTGGATCTTCGAAAAATCATAGCTTTGCTGCTTGGTCCGATCGCCAACAATGGTATCCATGTCTTCCTGGGAAGTGACCACCACCCATGCACGCCCGTTGGTCTTGACGGCAAGATCCTCGGCGATGGATTGCAGTGACAGCATGAGTTCTCTGTTCTCACCGATGAACTGGCCTACCTCATCCACGAGGAACAGGATGCGGCGGTTCGGTTCCTGACGGAACAGCCACACGTTCACGTCGTCTGCGAAGTCGCCGACCGTCATCGTGTACGTATCCTCGTACCGTTGGATGATGCTGTCTTGCTCCGGCTTGCCTGTCACCGCAGCATAGGCTTCGCAGATCTCATCATCCCATAGCACGGCCTCACCACGGCCTTCGCTCCATGGTTTGCCAGCCACCTGCTCGAACTCTTGTTTGAAATCCTCGAAATAACCATTGCTCGCCAAATCACGTTCGAATTTCGCAACGTATGGATTCTTGCCGTAGAAACCACGCGCCTCATCGAATACGCGAACAAAAGCGTACAGCAGCATGTCGGAGGCATTGGATTTATCCGCCTTCTGATCGATATTGAATAGAATCGACGTGGCTGGTATCGTCAAAGCCTTTTCAAGCTGACCTGCAAGCATCTGGTCATCCTGTGCTTCGGCCTTGCCCATGAAGGCATGAACAATCTGTTCGCGACTCATGGTCGGCTTATTGCCCTTGTCAACGAGTTCAGCCGGGACCTCGCCCAGAATATGCGACAGCATCTTCAACAGGTGCGATTTACCGGAACCGAAGAAACCGGAAATCCATGCGCCATTCTGTTCGTGGTTCGACGGGTCGTTATATGCATCGAGGAATTTGCCCAGATTGCGGCAAATCTCCTCCGTAAGCACATACTCGTTGACCTCATCGTCAAGGTTCTTCTCATCATTGGCCTTGATCACACCATTGATATTGCGGTCAATGTCCTTGCTGAACAACTCCTTGAAGCTGATAGCGCTTTCCCCGTTCATCTGCGTTCCCTTCTTCTTTGAACGAATACTTCGCAAGCGTTACTCGCATTCCACCTGAATCGGCAAAACAACCCTTAGGCCGTCATTCCTGTCATTCCTCCAGTCGCACACTCATCTCACGCAGATTTTGCGCACGATAATAATTATCCCCAGGCAAACAGCCGAATAGCGACATGACCGACCCCGCGGAAGCGCTTCTCGTAAACGTACCCGGATAGAACAGCACCAATGGGCGATCATCGATGCGCCCTTGCAACGCGTTAAGCAGTGTATGCGCACGAATATACGGGTAGACCTTGCCGATTCCCGTAATGAATACGATATTGGCTCCGCCCTCGCTCTTGGCCTGCTCGTAATGATCACGAATGGTATCAGGCAACTGAGCCGTATCCGCGCCCAACACGTTATCGAGCAGTCCTAAAAACTTATCCGTATGCGCATCCGACGAGACTTTTCTGTGGCGTTTTGCCTCCCTGTTAAGCACACGATCCAGAATGCCACGATTACCAAGAATCTCCAGAACAACATCGAATAAATCCAGCGTGAGCACCTGCGGAGCATAATCGCCGTCATATTTCGGCGTCATCGTCTGCAGCTGACTCACCAATTGCCTGATATGTTCGGCGACCTCAAGCTCCTGCCTAGGCGGATAGTCATAAATGTAATAAGGCTGCTCACCGGCCAATCCACTATTGGTTCTGAACGAACGGGACTCCATAATCTCGCGCAAATGAGCGAAATCAGCATCAATGTCACGGTGCTCATCGGCAGCTTCAACGCCTGCGATGAAATCAGTCATGCTATCCCCCATTCGTACTCACAAGGATGATTCACGCATCGGGAAAAACCCGAACGAATCTGGTCTTTTCATAAGGATATCCGCCAAAGAGGGGCTGGGTAGGAAGGAAACCACCGTGTCGGAATTTTTATCGAACAGATGGGCCTCAACCATGGCCTTGAACAGATTGGACCGGAGTTTCTTCGCCGTTCCCTCGCTTATGGTTTCCAGTTCGGGATGCCATGTGGCTTTGTCCACAATGAACCGATCATAATCCTCAAAGTCCAGATGCGTATTACCGGTAAGATAATGCTTTTTAAGTACTTCGCCGGCGAATTCCCCGACGATTGCGTAATAACGGCACATCGCGATCCACATAAGTGCCTCACGGTCGGATGTGGAGGAATCCGGGCCTGCCAAATATGCAAGCTCTCCAACCGTGAGCGCACTGAGCCGCCTAGTAATTTCCGCCACAACGCGCCTGTTCGCGGAATCTGTGCGAATCGCAAGAACGTTTTCCTCGATGGCCTGTTGGCGAATCGCAACAATGGACTTGCCCACCTCGGTTTGGGGAGAACGCTCAGCATCGCCGCCGCCTGCATGATTCAGATGACTCAGATACATTTCCGCAAGCGCCCGGCCCTGCGAGGCAAGAAGTCCGCCGACAGTGAAGGAAAGCCGGTACCGCTCCCCCTGCGTCGCTTCCGCACCGTACGAGCCCGCCATGCGTATTCCTCCCTTTGCTAAGACATCAACGTTAAGACACAAGAATATTTCAGAATATTCCTAGGTGTGGAATAATCACGACATCCAAGTCATGCCTGCAACCCCTCACCGCATCATTTTGAAACCTCTTCCGATATTCACTGTTCAGCATTCTGGCAACAAGTAATATAGGTAGTGCACAAACTCAGAACGAGCTGAAGTCGAAGGAGACTCACCATGTTCAGTAAGGTCCGAAAAACAAGAAGTGATTGCACTGTTGATACCTATGAAAAGAAGCATGATCTTCCAACTGGCACCATTCGAAACAAAGACGGACGAAAAGCCCGCAAGGATAAAAAGCTTGCGACACTCCGCAAAGAAACCGGGAAGGATTTCCGCTGAAAATCTGCTTCTGGAGACGAGGCATCCCCCGAAAGACGTCCTTGGCAAAAGACACGCAACGATGTTTTCAGACAACATCTGATCCGCCTTCTCTGAACTACACTGTTCCTAGAAGAATTTCCGTGTTGAAAGGGGCGCTCAAGGCACCGGTGCCGCCGTTGCCAAGGGAATGCAGGACGCCGAAAACCAGGCCGCACACATCGCGCAGGATGCGGGCGACGCCATCGCGAAAGGCGCTCAGGACGCAGGCGCCGAAATCGCTGACGGAGTGCAGCAGTTTGGCAAAGGAATAGCAGACGGATTGAAACAGCTCCCGGAGATCAAACTGCCCAAGTTCGGGTGGGGCAAGAAATAAGCCGGAGAGTCACGCCGTAAGCGCCGAGCTTCTTTTGTCGTTTCGCGTAACTCTTCCGTCTGATCATCATCAACACGTGCCACAAACAAGCCAACAAGCATTTTTGGGAGAGCTATTCGTGCGATGTTGCGCTCTATCATTGATAAAAGTATCTAGCAACCGCATATAGTAAGGAATCGCATGCGTTATTTCACTTCGGACACGCATTTCGGCCATCCACTGGTCACCGCGCTGCGTGGGTTCCTGCACAATGGCAGGCTACGTGCTGAGTACCTCGACATCTGGCAGACGCAGACCCGCGCCGCCGCACACGCGTGGATCAAACAATATGTGCACGACAATCAGACATCGTTCAAAGCGATCTGCGACATCGCACGCCACGAGAACACCATCATCGACAATATCAACGAGATCGTCGGGCGCGACGACGAACTGTGGATTCTCGGCGACCTCTCCTACCGTTGCACCGTCGAGCACACACTCGAATGCCTGCGCCGAATCAACTGCCAACATCTGCATCTGATCATCGGCAACCACGACCGCAACTTCCGCCTCCGATTCAATGACATGCTATACGAAGACGTGTTCGAGACCATCGACGACTACCGCGAAATCGACATGGAACTTCCCGTTCTCGATGAATCCGGCAAAATAACGGTGGCGACCACGCAGCAAAGCATCGCCATGAGCCACTTCCCCAGACTCTCGGCATTGGCCGAAGAACACGGCGACTGGCCGAGCAACTGGAACGAGTTCGCCGATATGGCGCCTACCACCGAAGGCTGGCTGCTCTACGGCCATACGCATCAGGACGTTCCCGACGGCACCGATCCGCGAAGTGTGAACGTGGGACTCGACGCATGGGATTTCAAGCCCGTCAGCGAACAGCAAATCCTCGCCTGGCTTGCATCCCGGTGTGCCGACCAATCAAAGTGAATTCCACCCTGAGCATGGATCCGGGCTGTAGAATGCCGGGTCGCTGGTATTTGTCGACTCCGGCACTCCAGATTTGCAACCATTCGAGTTTGGGACACTGTCGGCATGTTCCCGGATCAACATTGCCGACGATGGCGGTGACTTGAGCTTTGATCTCTTCGGGGATGATGGCCGTCCATGCCATGTTGCCACGCTGCGCCGGATCGCCTACGAATTCTTGCGGCACGCTTTTGGCTGCACGCATGAACTGCGCTTGTTCGGATGATGTCAACGGCAGTCAATTGACGATAAGTTTGCGATTATTCTCGATTCCCGCCCATCCCACCTTAGGACAGACATGAGATAAGCCTTTCGCATGTGAGTGGCGAATAGATTCAGCCGGGTCTGACTTGACCCCGGCTGAATCACATGTATGCGCCCGTCTGTTCAGGCAAGGGACTCGTACGCTTGCGCATCGACCGGTTCAAGCCATTCGTTGCTCATCGCGTCAGGGTCTCCTGCCGGAACCATGAACGCCAGGTGGGAGAAGGATTCGCCCGGAGCCGCACCATGCCAGTGCTTGGTGTCTGCAGGAATGCACACGGCTTCGCCAGCTTTGAGTTCCTTGGGTTCCTGACCTTCGATCTGGTAGTAGCCTCGACCACCCACTGCGATGAGCACCTGGGCTCCGCCGTGATGTATGTGCCAGTTGTTGCGGCATCCTGGCTCGAAGGTGACGTTGTGGATGGAAAATTCAGGAGTGTTGAGCACCGACGCGAGATAGCTTTGACCTACGAAATACTGGGCAAAGCCGTCGTTCGGCTCTCCCATGGGAAATGCGCTTGGATTTTCCATAATGGTCCTTTCGTTGTAATACGCGTTCATTGAACCTCGCCGAAAATGCAATGTCTAATGAGCATCGAACATGCTTCTCCATACAACAGACACATATTATCATTAGGTTCATTCACAACCAAGCGGTACTGCGGAAAGCAACATTTCATACATGCAACGGGCAAAGGAGCTCCATTCAATCATGACAGACATGAAGTACGTGTCACCAGGCTGGTCTGGCATCGAAGTGTCCAAAGTATGCCTTGGCGGCATGAACTTCGGCAAAGCCTCACCAGACTTCCATATCGGATAGCCGATAAACTCAGTGATTCGATCACTCACCTTTCACGGTGATGGGCAGAAACGTTCAGCAGCGCCCCTCGTACAGGAAGAAGGAAAGCGAACCGTCTTCCAAACCACCTTGAGTAAAGGAATCCCTGCGTATGGTACGTTCCGCTTTACGCGTCAAACCACGGTAATCATAAAAACCGTAATCGCAGGTAGTGTCAGTGAAGAGGAAATACTCGTTCATTCCAGCATCACGAAACACGTCAAGCATGTGATTGAACAGCTTACGGCCGACACCCATGCCCCGCGCTTCCGGAGAAACCACGAACAGCGTTACCTCAGCCTGATAGCTTTTGCCAGCATCTCGCTTCAACACTTCATCGACCTGCAAAATCGCAATCTGATCGGCAAGTCCTCGACGACCATCCTTGCTTGCCAACAAGGGCAACGCCAAGCAATTTCGCGTAACAGCATGACGTATCCTCTGCGCTGTGGTAACACGGGACCTCAACGATCCCAATACCACGCCAAGCACCCGACCATCACGTTCAGCGACCGTAGCCTCGGTGGTGCGAGAAAGAAAATCATGCATGTCGATTGCCGCAAGTCGGTGCATATTGCGCAGACGAATCGCCTTGCGCAGCTTGTACTCACGCAACTCGCGCTCATTGTTCGGAACATTCCCGTTATTATCCGACTCATCATCCGCATACCAAGCCTGTCGAACAAGCTCTTCAAGCGCAGGAAAATCCGTGCGACGCATCGTCCGAAGCATAATCGTTTCTGAAGTCATGCTCCCCCATCCTAGCCGCATCCATGCCAAAGCTCCGTTCATGGATGGCATAATGCACATAGTATTGCAATAGCAAGAATGCGCAGGATTTGTTGGCATTGGCGTGCGACGCTTGGGAGTCTAGGGGCCACGCGCTTAGGATGAGACAGGATTGCGTGCGACACGCAATGAATGAGAGGTTCATCATGGCAACGTTGATTAGACGAATCACAGGCACTCTATGCTTAGCACTTGCCGTGGCATGCGCATGTTACGCTTTCGCCGTGCGCAATACGCATTCCGGCACGAGTTTCTGGATTGTTTGGCTAGCGTTCGCAGTTTTGTTCGCGATACTCGGATTCGGTCTGCTCTTCCGGTGGTGGACGATATTGCCAAGACTGGTCAGAGGCATATTGATTGCGGTCGCGTGTATTGGTCTGGTCGCGTTCGGCACAGTGGAAAGTTGCATCGTCAGTAAAATGCATGCACAGGGCAAACCGGATCTTGATTATGTGGTGGTGCTCGGCGCCCAAGTGCGTAAGTCCGGCCCAAGCCTTGTACTTCGCTACCGTCTCGACAAGGCCATCGAATATTTAGATGAGAATCCGAATACCATCTGCATCGTTTCCGGCGGAAAAGGACCGAATGAACCGTTCCCCGAAGCCCAAGGCATGGCTGACTATCTTAAGGAACATGGTATTGCCGAACAGCGCATTCTTGAGGAGCCGGATTCAAAAACCACTGAGGAAAACATCGTCAACAGCAAGAAGATGATCAACGACGATAATGCTTCCATAGGCGTGATCACCAATAATTTCCACATGTTTCGCGCGTTGCAGATTGCCGACAAATATGGCTTAGACAACGCCCAAGGCATTGCGGCTGGCTCTCCCCCGGATATGCTCGTCAACAATATGGTTCGTGAGTTTTTCGCCGAAATCAAATTCCTGCTGTAGCTCACGTTTCGGCAATCTCTTTGCTCTGGTTAAGGATCCGAATACGAAATAAATTGAGGGGTGGGATCCATGCTGGATTCCACCCCTCAGCGCCCTAGAAAGATGACTCTAACGAGTCAGGCATTAAGAGAAGCTCACTCTTCAGAAGCGAGTTCGTCAGCCACAGCGGCGGCTGCGGAAGCAGCTTCAACGCTCTCGGCTTCTTCATCTTCAGCGGCTTCGCCGAGGAAGGCGCTCAGATCCAAGGTTTCGCCCTCGGACTTGAAGGTCACGGCACGCATGCCGGCAAGCAGGCCCTTGGAACGGCCGACTTCCTGCACTGCGGAGCCGAGCTGACCGTTGCGCATGATAGCCTGAATGAAGGCGTTCGGATCCATGCCGTACTGCTGGGCGATGGAAGCGAGGAAGTTGAACACGTCGGCCTGGGAGACCTTGATGTCCAGCTTCTCAGCGAGCACGTCGAGCACCATCTGGTCGCGCAGTTCCTTCTCAACGGTTTCTTCGGCTTCTGCCTTCTGCTCCTTGGTGGCGTTGGCCGGATCAGCGGTCACACCCTTGAGCTGCTGCTCAACCATTTCAGCCTTGACGCCCTTCGGCACCGGAATCTCCAAGCCTTCTTCGAGCTTGGCGATGAAAGCGTCGCGGGCTGCGGTGGCCTGACGGCCTTCGGCATCCTGGGAAGCGGCCTTCTTGAGGTCTTCCTTCAGCTCGTCGAGGGTGTCGAACTCGGAAGCTTCGGAAGCGAAGTCATCGTCGAGTTCCGGCAGCTCTTCAGCCTTGACGGAGTTGACCTTGACCTTGACCTGGGCCTTTTCGCCCTCGTGCTCGCCAGCTTCCAGCGTGCCTTCGAAGGTGGTCTCTTCACCGGAGGACAGGCCTTCGAGGGCCTCATCCAGACCGTCAAGCATGGTTTCGGAGCCGAGCTCGTAGCTCACGCCTTCCTGAGAGTCGACCACTTCACCGTCGATTTCGGCGGTCAGGTCGATGTTGGCGTAGTCGCCCTTGGCGGCCGGGCGGTCCACACCCACGAGGGTGCCGAAACGCTGACGCAGAGCTTCCAGACGGTTGTTGATGTCTTCGTCGGTGATTTCAGCCTTGGCGACCTCGATCTCCATACCGTCGATTGCCGGCAGTTCGATGTCCGGACGGCGCTCAACGGTGGCCACGAACTTCAGTTTGGTCTCATCCTTAGCGGATTCCGGCACTTCCTGAACGTCGATTTCCGGCTGGGCCATCGGGTGGATGCCCTTTTCTTCGAGAGCCTTGGAGTACAGCTCCGGCACGCCGTTGTTCACGGCTTCGCCAGCAACAGCACCGAAACCGATGCGCTGGTCGATGATCTTGCCGGGCACGTGGCCCTTACGGAAGCCAGGCACGTTCACCTGCTTGGCGATTTCCTTGCGAGCATTGTCGAGATACGGGTTGAACTCTTCCGGATCAACGGTGACGGTGAGCCTCACCTTGGTCGGCTCAAGATTCCTGACGCTGATTTTCACGCTTGCGCTCCTGAAAAATACGGTTCTTCACATTTCTGCCGTTAGGCAACCTCTACATAATAGCGCGACTCACGGACTCTGCAACCAGCGCGACCTGCCACGCCCTCGCGCCCTGTTCGGTGAGGAATTGCGCGACATCACGTTCCTGCGGCTCATCCGTCCAGCAGAGATTACGCAAATACTGCGGTTTGATGATGACTTCCGCGGGTGTGCGCGTATCTTCCGCTATCTGCGCCACCACCTTGCGTGCCTTGGCAAGTGTGGCGAGGCGTTCCGGATAGCGTTCCCTCCAGACTCGTGTCGCACGTGGGGCGGATGTGGCTTGCGCTTCTTGATTCTGAGGATTGCCGTTGTCTATGACCGGCCACTCGCTTTCCGGTAGATCAAGCGCCTGCTGGATTATTTTCTTCCACATGCTTGGCTTGATTTTGCGTTGGATGGGCGCGTAGCGTTCGAACATTTTCTCCTGTTCGGCGTCGGCTTGGATGCGCACACGTTCGTTGATGGAACGCACCGCCCTGAATTGTGCGGCATTGTGCGGCTTGCGCTCCGCCACTTCGATGATGGTTCTGTCGGCAAGCAGCAGCGTTGGCGAAATATCGTATTGGCGCGCCAGCTCGTCTCGCTTGGTCCATAGTGCTTTCGCCACAGCCAAGGCCTGACGGTCCTTCATGATTTCGGTGATATGCGAGATGCGCAGCCATGGAACGGGATGCTCTTTGCGTGGCGCGGTTCCTTCGCGCAGCGCGTAATCGAATTCCTCCTCGGCCCATTCGATTTTGCCTTGACGGCGCAGTTCGGCGCGCATGATCGTTTCCAGCTCGATCAGCAATTCAACATCCAACGCCGCATAATTGCGCCAGTCACGCGGCAACGGACGGTATGACCAATCGGCTGCGGAATGCTCTTTGGCAAGTGTCAATCCCAAGTAATGCTCGGTGACGGCGGCCAAACCGAACCGTTTCATGCCGAGCAGTCTCGCGGCGATCTCGGTGTCGAACAACCGCTGCGGCTTCAATCCAAGGTCATTGAATCCCGGCAGATCCTGCAGAGAATCATGCAGAATCCATACCGCGTCGCCTACGGCAGCATTGAAATCGTTCCAATCAACACCTTCAGCAGTCAATGCCTGCGGATCAAGCAATCCTATGCCGGCACCGTCCCTTTTGAACTGCACCAACCAATCGTCATGACCGTATCGGAAACCGGATGCTCGCTCCGCATCGGCAGCAAGAGACCCGTGTGAGGACGCCAAAGCGCTGCAGTACTCGCGAAATGCCGGTAGGGTGTCGATCACATCGGGCACGCCCTCACGCGGCTCGGCCTGCAACCTTGGCTCGTCAGTCAACGGAATAATCCTCCTCGGATTGCGTCATGGACCGGAGGAATTCCGCCCATGCACCCACCTGAGCGCCTGCGTCAAGACCTCCATCGGCATAGTCTAATGGCGTCCAAGACACACGAATCTCACATCCGGTTTCTGGAGCGTCGGATTGCCCGCCAAATACCGTGCTTCTCGTAACGGTGACGGTTCCTGAAACATGTTCGACACCGTATGCGCCGATCTGGTCCACCATCGCATCCCAATACATGGATGGCGTCAGGCAGTCCCTTTCGTTGCCAGGCAATGGCAACGCGGCGAATGCGGCGCAACGCCAATGCGAATGCCAGTCGTTTCGGTATTTATGCGAATACAACACCATGATCCAACCGGTGGAACGCGTCTCATCGCAGTCCATTTCGACGCCGATGCCGAAACTCGCCATGGCGCATGGTACTGGAATCTCACGATATGACACACCTGATAATCGTGGCATGCGTTCCACGGAAAGCACGGCATCCCACACTTCGTCTGGCACGCCAGAGGGTCGAGTCAACATTGATTCAGGAGGGGCTGCGCAGGCGCACGATCCCCTACCTGTGGTGCGCGCTTCGTTGGGTGCACCTTGAGGAAAAGCATAGATGTCCACCATGATTCAAGACTACGGCAGCGACACCGTTTCCATGGTATTTCACAGCATTTCGCCACGCGTCGAATGTGAAGATTTTTCCGCGTGGCGAACGCTGGTTCAACAGTTGCGCGAATATTCCTTTTTTCGATCGCTGAGGCACTTTCAAACGATTGATTTGCCTGGGATCGTTGGCTGGAATATGCGAGACTTTCCGTTTAGTAGACGGTAAAGCCGTGCGATTGGAATTGTTCCACTACACGCTGTTTCATTGCCGCGGACGGCCCTTTCTGATCTTCCAGCGGGTAGGGAATGTCGAGCATATGCCATTTTGGGCGGCCCAGCTGATGGAATCCGAGCACGTCGATATGTTCCACGGCGTCGCCGAACGATTCGCAGATCTTCGCCACGTTCTCAACGTTTTCCTCGGACGAGGTGAGCCCTGGTACGAGTACGAAACGCACCCAGATCTTCTTGCCTGCTTTGGCCAGTCGTTGTCCGAAATCGATTGTCGGCTGCAAAATGCCTCCGGTAACCTTCTTGTAAGTTTCCTCGTCACCGGACTTGACATCAAGCAGACACAGGTCGATATCGTCCACCATGTCGTCGGTATAGCTTGCGCCAAGGAATCCGGAAGTATCGAGGCATGTGTGCACACCCATCTCCTTGGCCGCATGGAACACACGGGAGACGAATGCTGGTTGCATCATGGATTCGCCGCCTGAGAAGGTAATGCCGCCATGCGTCGCCTTGAAAAGGTCAGCATAACGTTCGATCTTTTTGACCATGGCTTCGTAGTAGACGGGTTTGCCATCACGCATTTTCCACGTGTCTGGATTCTGGCAGTACTGGCAGCGCAATGGGCAGCCGCTCATGAAAACGGTCATACGTGTTCCCGGACCGTCGACGGACGTGTTAATGTCCCAAGAATGCACGAAACCGATATCACCGCTTTTCAGCGCGTTGATGCGATCGCGACGATCTAATCCGATCGGCGATTCAAAGCCTGACAATCCTCCCATAAGCGTCTGGTTGACGTAGCTTTGCGATTCTCTGAGCATGTGCCTGGTTGTGGAGCGAAAATGTACGTTCTCAGACATCCGTGTCCTTTCGTTGTATCTCTCCAATGGGTTTCCCATATTGTACGGGGAAAACAAGGGGCGGAGCTTTCACGCTCCGCCCCATTGTCGTCTACCGTTTCACGCGGTGCCGTTCAGTCTCAGTCAACGACGGCGCCCTGGTGGAACGTACGGGAAATCACGTCGAGCTGCTGTTCCTTGGTGAGCTTGACGAAGTTCACCGCGTAGCCGGAGACACGCACGGTCAGGTGCGGGTACTTCTCCGGGTGATCGACGGCATCCTCGAGCTGTTCCTTGCGCAGCACGTTGATGTTGGCGTGGTACAGACCATGGCCATTGCCGGCGTCCAGAATGCCCACAAGGTTGCCGATGCGCTCGTCCTCATCGCGGCCCAGACCGTCAGGGGTGATGGTGTTGGTCAGCGAAATGCCGTCAAGAGCGTCGTTGTAGTCGATCTTGCCGACGGAGAACATGGACGGCAGCATACCGTGGGAGTCCATGCCATTCTCCGGATTTGCGCCCGGAGCGTACGGGGTGCCCTTCTTGTGGCCGGACGGGAAGGCACCGGTGGCCTTGCCATATTCCACGTTGGAGGTGATGGTCAGGATGGACTGGGTCGGGACTGCTCCGCGGTACACCGGCAGGCGCTTGACCTGGCCCATAACGGTGGAGACGACCCACTTGGCAATCTCGTCGGCACGATCATCGTCGTTGCCGTACAGCGGGAACTCGCCTTCGGTGCGGTAGCCGACGATCAGATCGTCATCGGCACCTTCAACGTACTCCTCCTCGTGGCCCGGGGTGGTCTTGGCGTCTTTGTTGTAGATCGGGTAAACCTTGGCGTACTTGCATGCGGACAGGGAGTCGGCTGCGATGGACAGGCCGGACATACCGCAACCGAGGGTACGGTACACTTCCTTGTCGTGCAGAGCCATCTCGATGGACTCGTATGCATACTTATCGTGCATGTAGTGGATGATGTTCAGGGCCATGACGTAGGTCTCGGACAGCCATTCGAGAGCCTTCTCGTAATTGGCCTTAACCTTCTCGTAATCCAAGGAGCCATCGGCTTCCGGCTGAATCGGCTCGATAATGCCCTTATCGATAACCTGCATGCCGGTCATCTCGTCGCGGCCGCCGTTGATGGCGTACAACAGAGCCTTGGCGGAGTTCACACGAGCTGCGAAGAACTGCATCTGCTTGCCCACACGCATTGGGGAAACGCAGCATGCGATTGCAGCGTCATCGCCCCAGTGGGAGCGGATTTCCTTGTCGGACTCGTACTGGATTGCCGAGGTGTCGATGGAGATCTTGGCGCAGAAGCGCTTGTAGGCTTCCGGCAACTTCGGATCCCAGAAGATGGTGATGTTCGGCTCCGGGCCAGGTCCAAGGTGCTCGAGAGTCAGGGTGTTGAGCAGACGGAACGAGGTCTTGGTGACCAGAGTACGGCCGTCATCGCCGAAGCCTGCGTCGGACCAAGTCGCCCAGTACGGATCGCCGGAGAAGATCGCGTCGTAATCCTTGGTACGCAGGAAGCGCACGATACGCAACTTCATGACCAGGTTGTCGATGATCTCCTGAGCGTCGGTCTCGGTGATCTTACCGGACTTCAAGTCACGCTCGAAGTACACGTCGAAGAAGGTGGAGACGCGGCCGAACGACATTGCGGCGCCATCCTGGCTCTTAACGGAAGCGAGGTAGCCCATGTAGGTCCACTGCACTGCTTCCTGAGCGGTCTGTGCCGGGCGGGACAAGTCAAGACCATACTCGTTACCGAGGTTGATCAGCTGCTTCAGGGCCTTGATCTGCTCGTCATGCTCTTCGCGGAAGCGGATCCAGTGCTCGATCTCCGGCTCGGTGAAGTCGTTGCGATACGGCACGGAGTCCTTGTCACGCTGCTTGAACTTGATCAGGGCGTTCACACCGTACAGTGCCACACGACGATAATCGCCGATGATGCGGCCGCGGCCGTAGGCATCCGGCAGGCCGGTGAGGATCT